>Ga0315543_1000820_pt1 | contig 36056 bp, 38 predicted proteins | sample SalMarSW160210MG_2_FD_203098 | JGI IMG/M metagenome (GOLD analysis project Ga0315543, IMG submission 203098) | Salt marsh sediment microbial communities from the Plum Island Ecosystem LTER, Massachusetts, United States - Salt Marsh Sediment SW1601-210 ...
TGTCCGGTTAAAACAACACACTCTCCATCAACAAAAAGTTATCCACAGGTTTTTGAATCAAGCTTTTACTAAAAATAGTATAGTATATCAGAAAATATGTGTCAAGTAAAAAAGGCCCGCTGAAACAGCACCTGCTGAGTCAGCGGGAATTTCTTTATTTAGTATTCGCCTTTCATCAGCTCCCAGAGTTCCGCCTTGGGAGCCTTAGGATCCTCGTTCCGGGAGTAAACCACTTTTTTGACAAACCAATTTACCTCGGGTGAATACCAACATTCCTCTGCTATGACATCATCTACTTTTCTGACAATTTTTAACGCTTCGAATTCTCCAGCCGGAACTTTTACTTTTTCTACACCAACGACCTCGTAAGTCGCATTTACAGTAATTTTGTTCTCTTTGAGTTCCCTCTTTCCTCCCTGACCTCTCGATTCTACCAACATCATGTACGATTGGTGCCACTTCTTTCCAACCTTTAACGGCCAGCTATACTCCATAGTGTCAGGAGTAATTTTCGCTCTATCAAAAACTTCGCCTCGTATTTCATTGATGAATCCCTTCATGTTAAGGTCAAGTGTGTAATACCCTTTCAAGCTTCCTGCCAACATAGCTAACATACAGCGCTTACCTTCGAACATCTCTTCCTTAATCACTTTCCATGAACTAGTATATCCCTTTTTCTTTTTTCCCGACTTCATGATATTGGTGACTTTGTACTCCCAATAGTCACCAACTTTCCATTCGGGTCTATTAACTTCTTCTGCTAATGTCTCTTCTGTTTCCGTATTTGCCCTTGCCTCACAAACACAAAATGAGGCAAAACAAGCTACTAGAACTACTGATAACAACAAAATCCATCTTTTTCTCATCATACCCTCCTTTTAAATTGTAAAGATATTTTATTTCTATCTTAAATCGTCTAATCCTACCACATCTAAAAAATTTTGTCAAGGTTTTATGTTTATTATAGAGGCATCTACTCCACAATTACCTTTCCTTCTATCTCCGGATGCTTTGAGAGGTGGAAAGCAAACGTGCCTTGCTCATTACAAGGAAAAGTCCAGATATCACCTGATTTCATTTCATCTGTTTTGAAATCACTATCACTCTCTATCTTGTGGACTTTGGCATCACTATTTACAAAACTAATCTTTTCTCCCTTTTTGACAGTCACCTCTTTTGGCTCAAAACCACTAGCAGTGATTTTGACTACCATTCCTTTCTTTTCCAAGTCCTTCTCCACCTCTTTAGGAATCTTTACTTCTTCAGTAGCGCCTTCTTCTTTAGCAGGAGCTTTCTCTTCAGTTGGAGCTGGAGACTGGACAGTCTGAAAAACAGATGTCTCTCTTACAAAATAAAAAGCAACTGCACCTGCAATCACCACGAGCACAACTATTCCTAAAACTGTAGGAATTTTTTTCTTCATAAGTTTAGTTCTTCCTTTAGGGCGTAAGGATCTTGGATCCTTCGCCCTTTTATTAGATTTATTATTAATGTTTGATTTTTTCACAAGTTTTTTACCAAGTTTCTAGCTAAGATTAATATAGTATATTGAGAAATAGGAGTCAAGCTCCTAAGTTAATAAGTTTATAAGTTGGTAAGTTAACTGAAAAATAGTTTTATAGCTTTATAGTTATATAGCTATTAAACTATTCAGCTATTAAACTATTCAGCTATTTAACCATTAAGCCATTTAATAAGGTAACAATTCCTGCCTGCCGGCAGGCAGGAACAATTAGCAATCAGCAACCAATATTCAATATCTAATATTCAATATTATTTCTATTTAACAATAGAGCAATATAGCAATCGTCACTTATTGGCACACCCCTCCAACACACGTTCTTCCTTCTCCGCAATCCGTACCATCAGAATAATTAGTGCAACTTCCCTCTACATTGCCATCGCAATCCGCGTCTTCAATATATTTACAAAGCTTACATGTATATATTAGCGTATCACCGTAAGTCTTAGCACAAGAAAATCCTGTACAATAGTATGCTCTTGCATAACAGTATTGGGTTTCTGCTGGTGATTTCGCACCCGTATGGTAATAATAATCTGCCTCTGACATTGTTGTGGAAGATGGATAATAGTTACAAAACCCATCGGTGGTTTCTGTACAACCATCCACATAACAACATTCTCCGCAAGCCAGCTCCTGGGTATCATCTTCAGAGCCACAATCTTCTGTGTCTGCATCTTTACAATCACCAATACCTTCACATCTTGCTGTTGTTATGTCAGGAGAATCATAACAGTAATTAGTCTCTGTAGGGCTAGCTTCCCCAACAATATGATGCCAATCATCACAACTTATAATTCCACAAGCTGGGTCGTCACTTCCTGCTCCTTCTACGCAAACTCCTGCACCTCCGCAATCACTATCGTCAGTACAAAGATCAGCCCCTGCTCCAGGTACAACCACACAAGAAGTACCAACACACTCTTTATGACTTGGTCCTACACAATCAGCATCGTCGGTACAGAGATCTTCTCCTGCTCCAGGTATATCTACGCAGGAAACATCTATACATTCTTTATGGGTTGGGTCACCATTCCCGCCATTCTCGCCATTCTCGCCATTTCCTCCGTTTTCTCCACTTCCGCCAAACTCTATCTCAATTGCTCTTTTTGTTGTGGCAAATGTGCCTTCTGATTTAACTTTAGTAGATCCATCCCACATTACTTCAAAACTTGTTCCATTATCTAAATTTTCAGTTTGGGGAACTCCTGGATTATCGTATATAGGACCAGTTTCGTTTCTTATCTCATACAAAGCTCTTTCCACCCCTGCCTCTGCAGCATAATATGCTCTTACAGACTGATGAATACCAGAAGACATCCCTAGTTCTTTTACAGCAAAACCACCTAGAGCTAGGCCTACTACCAACATACTCCCCAAAATAAGAAGAGCTAAAACCAAAGTTTGGCCATTGTGATTTAAGGTATGTGTTTTTGGAGATTGGATTTTTATCATAAAATAAGCTAGAAGCTCAAAACTACTTTGAATCTAGAATATAGAATCTTGAATCTAAATCTTTACAACTCTAGATTCCAAATTCCAGATTCCAGATTCATTTAATTAGTTTTTAGATTTACCATTTGGTTTTGACATTTAACATTTGAGATTAAATGGGATTTGTAATTTTGGATTTAATAATGTATTGGTCATTGGCCTGCCCCGACAGGTCGGGGGATTTGGACATTGGACATTTCCTACTTCTATCTCCTCTTATACATATGTGAAGAAATAGTGGTCTGTAATATTATTTCCGTCTCTCTTTCGGAAACACCAGGACTTCCTGAACGAGCCGTTAAACAAACAGTTACTCTGGGTTGAATATTTGGGCCTCCTTCTACAAAAGGATCAGTCAAAGGACTAATATAAAATTTTAAATCTGTAACCTTTATGTTCTCTTGAGTAAGAGGAATGAATGATCCATCGCCCACTTTCTTCTCAAGTCTTTCGCTTTCAAGTCTAAATTTAATCTCCGTTCCTCTAGAATTAATCAAAACAAGTGTGGAAGCAGGTGAAGGGACTCCTCCACCATAATAATTATAATCCACTTCACCCATCCTAAATTCTCTGCCTATTACCTCTAGACTAAACCGCGAGTCTTCTTGAACTTTCTTCATATTGATGCTTTTGACTTGAGCTTTCATTATAGCCAAATATACACCCGCGCTTACAGCTACAACTGTAGCAAAAAGGCTAATTGCCACAAGCATCTCAATCAAGGTGAAACCAGAATTCGGAGTATGTATTTGGTGAGATTTTGAATTACTAAACATATATGTAATTAAAGGTGTCAGGTTCCAGATATCAGGTTTCAGGTGTCAGGTGTCATTTTATCTGTTATCTGTTATCTGATATCTGCCACCTACTATCTTAGACGGTTATTCCCAATTATACAATCTATCTTCCAAAGTAATATTGTGGCTTCTGCCACGTTCTACCCAATCAACAATGCTTTGAACTTTTATCTGATTATTTCCAATCCTATCAATGTAGATCTTTCGATAAAAAATAGTATCTTCGCCTGTGAGCCAGTGGAGGTACCTTGAAGATGGATCAAGCGTTATGCGATAAAAATTCTCTCCCCCTCCAGAAACAAGCTGCCAAGTTCTGTTTCCTATTTTTAATTCTGCTCTCCAGTAACCTTCATCTATATCTTTCCACCAATCAGAAGGAAGAAGGACTCCCGCATCAATGGCTAACCAATTACTATCTCTAATATTTCTCACTGCCTCAATACCTTCCCTAGCTAGGTTAGTAGCTATAATTTGGGTTTTGCTTGCTCCCTGGCTAGAAAGACTAAAACTCGCAAGAGCAAAAACACTAAATAATCCAATAATAATAATTGAAATAGCTACTATAGTCTCAATAAGGCTTTGTCCTTTTTGATTTTGATGAGAGATAATTCGCATATAATAAATGGTTAAATGGCTTTATAGTTCTATGGTTTTATATATAGCTAATGGTTTTACAACTACCAAGCTATTAAACTATGTAACTATTTAACAATGGAACAATAGAGCAATTATTAGTTTTCACTTCGCCTCAATTCGACCAGAGACACGATTAATAAAAACTTGTTTTATCTTACTTGTTCCTTTTAGCTGAAGACAAACTCTAACCTCGTCTGAACTTTGTGAGGCATTAATATAAATATCCGTATGAGGTGGAACAAAAACTATATCGCTAGGACTACCAGTCGAAATACTACTAATTTCTACTTCGTCAGGTAAACTTACAGTATTAACCATCTCATCTGCCTGGTATATCTTATCACCACTATCAGCAAAAAGCTCGTAAGTATTACTTCCTACTTGGACACGTATTCCATATCCTCCTTGAGGAATTACACCTTCTTCTATCTTTAAGCCTAAACTCATATTTTGAGCCAGTCTCAGATTACCAACTAAATTTTCAGCTGCATTTGTAAGAGTAAGTTCTTTTTTGCCAAAACGAAAATTCGCAAACATTACACTAGAAATAATACCAATAATAGTAATCACAACTATCATCTCAATTAATGTAAAACCAGAATTCGGAGTATATATTTGGTGAGATTTTAAATTACTAAACATATATTATTTAAGATGTCAGGTGTCAGGTTTCAGATGTCAGGTGTTGTCTTATCTGTTATCTGATATCTGTTATCTGTCACCTGCTATCTTAGGCAGTTATTAAAAGACTAAACCCAGATACCAATTTATAATCTGACTCCCGTATAACATAGCTACTATCGTACTTGCACAAAGGAATGGCCCAAAAGGAACCTGGGACTTCATAGTTTTCTTGTTCAGACCTACTAAAATAAGGCCAATGATAGCCCCAGAAATGAAAGCACCAAAAAGACCAACCAGAATATTTGGCCAGCCTAAGATGAGACCCATAAAGAAGGCTAGTTTAACATCACCTCCACCCATCCAATGACCTTTTGAGATCACTACAAGCAAATAGAAGAAACCACTAGCTGCAAGCGCAGCAATTAGCCCAGAGATTGATCTGTAATTGATAAATGATAACTGTCCACTGAAGATAGAATAGCTCTTTGGATTATGTAATAAGTCAAATACCAAATTACCTAAAATAGCCACAACTATACCTGAAACAACTATCTTGTCTGGAATAATATTATGTTTCAAATCATAGACAAAAATAACAACCAAGACAGAAATATAAAACAGCAATAGAGCAAATTGTTGCATGCCTAAATTATTAAATTGTTTATAAAAAACTAAAGTAAATAATAATGCGGTTGCCAGTTCTACTGTTGGATACTGCCAAGAGATTTTTTTACCACAATATCTGCACCTACCTCTAGTTAAGACGAAACTCACCAGAGGAATCAAATCATACCAAGCTAATTTATGTTTGCATTGAGTACAATGAGAATAACCAAACAAAATGGACTCTTTGGTCTTAAGACGACAAATAACTACATTCAAAAAACTCCCAGTTGCTAATCCTAATAGAAAAATAAAAAGAAGAAACATTTTGATGTAAACTTAAAAGTTAAAGATAAATAGATATTAGATATTGGATATTAGAAATTAATAAATTGGATATTCAATATTTAATATCCAATATTCAATATTTTTTGCTTTACCTTTTTAGCTTATGAGTTTTTGACATTTGTCATTATTCCAAAAAAGACCCTGTTTTCTTCCTAACCTAAAAAGAGGGGGCGATTATCCGCCCTAGCTTGCCTGGGGACTGGATAACTTTCCCCTCTTTAAGAAATCTTTTATATTAATAGAAATTACAACCAGACTGCGTACATTCAAATCCAGTTTTTCCTGTTGGGGCTTTCTCAAGTGTAGCTCTAACTGTATAATGGTCGGAATCAGTAAGAGTATAAGAATAGGCTGATCCTGTTTTTGGATCTTTTGGTTCTGAACCCAAGTATGCTGCTGTAACCAAAGCAGCTACGTTAGAAGCATAAGTTACTGATGGCGCCTGAGCATCATAGTAAAGTTCATTGGCAGTCTGGACAGAACGGAGATCCGATTCTCTTCTGGCATCTCTGGCTTTCATTCTTGCTGAATTCAAGGAAACTAAGACTATACTAGCTAAAAGAGCAATAATAGCAATTACAACCAAAAGCTCAATTAATGTAAAACCCTTTCCACTTTTTACCATTATTTTCACCTCCCTTCAAAATAAGTTCATAAGTTTATAAGTTAATTAGAAGAATGGTTCTATTGTTTCGCTGTCTTCATATCGACAATATAACAATGAAACAATAGAGCAATAGAGCAATCTATTTATTAAATCACCTGGGTTAAACTATAGATAGGCATTATTATGGCTGATACTATTACACCTACACCTATACCCATTATAATCATAAGTATTGGTTCGATTAAGGTAGTTAAAGTTTTTAGAGTATTGTCTATCTCTTTGGAAAAAAAATTGGAAACTACCCCACAAACCTGATCCAATTTCCCGGTTCGTTCTCCTACTCCTATCATCTGACTAACCATTAAAGGAATCTCCTTATGTCTTAAAAGAGACTCACCAATAGGTTCTCCTGCCTCTACTTTGTCAGCTGCTTCCATAATAATATTTTTATAGACTGAGCTCCCTATTGAGTCAGCTCCAATACGAAGAGCTTGAATTATAGGAACCCCACCAACTACAAAAGTTTTCAGGTCTCCAGTAAATCTAGCCATGTAAATCTTTTCAAATAATTTCCCAAAAACGGGAAGTTTAAGCTGCAATCTATCCCAAAATTGTTTTCCACCATGGGTTCGAGCGAATAACCAAATAATAAGTATCAGGCCGAAGATCAATAAGAGTAGTAACCACCAATAGTTCTGCATGAAGCCAGAAGTAGCCATCAAAAGATTAGTAGTAAGAGGCAACTCTACATCTACTCCTTTAAAAACATCTAGAAGTTTAGGCATAACAAAAACGACTAAGAATCCTCCAACTCCAAAAAGAGCAACCAAAATAAAGAGTGGATAAGCTAATGCACTTTTAATCTTTGATCTCAATTCGTAATTCCTCTCTACACTATCTGCTAAAGTCTCAAGTGCTCCTGACAGATTACCAGATATCTCACCTGATCTGATAACATTTATAAAAAATGCAGAAAAAACGTGGGGGAAACTGGATATAGCATCAGACAATTTTTCTCCCGCATTTACACTATCTCTAATCTTAGAAATTATATCTCGAAATTTCAGATTCCCTGGCTGACGAGAAAGAGCAGTCAAGGCCTGGACAATAGGAACACCCGCTGAGATCATGCAAGCTAACTGTCTTGAAAAAACTACTAAATCTTTAGGGCTAACTTTTAAAAGAGATCTCAGTCTCATCTCCAAACTCATTTCTTTCTTTTCTTTTAAACTTGTTATTACTAATCTATGAGCTTGGAGCAGAGATACCGCTGCATCTTTTGAAGATGCACTTACTTCTCCCTCTTTGACTTTTCCGGATTTATCTGTAGCTTGATAATAAAAAGTAGGCATTAATTATAAAGATTAAAAGTAAACTATTGCTCTATTGCTGAATGGCTAAATAGTTGAATAGTTTGATAGTTAAATAACCACAGAGCCATTAAACTATTAAGCTATCAAGCTATTATTCGTGTTATATTCGTGAGCGCCTTTAGACAGAGTTAAGGTATAAGATGACGTTTCCCAAAAGCGCCTATTCGTGTTTATTCGTGATACTAATGTCAGGACTAAAGCGTTATTCTCAAAGCTCTTTCAAAAATGATTCCAAAAGATTTCCGTCCACAGACCAAAGTAGTGCATCTGCCTTAGTAATTGTTCCTTCCTTGACTAATGTAGCTAAAGATTTATCCAAAGGAATCATCCCTTCTTCCCCAGAGGTTTGGATAACGCTACTAACTTGATAGATTTTCCCCTCACGGACAAGATTTCTAATAGCTGGATTAGCAATCATAATCTCACAGGCAGGAACCCTTCCCCCTCCTATTCTAGGAATAAGCCTCTCAGAAATTACACCAGTAATAGTACTTGCTAATTGCGAACGAATTTGTGGCTGCTGATAAGGAGGAAAAGCATCAATAATACGATCTATAGTCTGACTGGCAGTATTAGTATGAAGAGTAGCCAATACCAAGTGGCCTGTTTCTGCGATAGTTAAGGCTGCAGATATTGTTTCCAAGTCCCTCATCTCTCCTATTAAAACTACATTTGGGTCTTCTCTTAAAACTGAACGCAAAGCCCGAGGAAAAGATAATGTATCAGAGTAAACCTCTCTTTGATCTATGATGCTTTTATCATGTTTAAATATGTACTCAATAGGGTCTTCAATAGTTATAATATGTTCAGTCCGAGTATGGTTAATTAAATCTACTAAGGAAGCCAAAGTAGTAGATTTACCACACCCAGCCGGACCTACCATCAATACAAATCCTTGAGCAACTTGGACGAACCTTTCTAATATGGGAGGCAAATTTAGTTCTTCAAGAGTTCTAATCTTTTTAGTAATAAGTCTAAGTGCAACAGACAGACGTCCTCTTTCATGAAAAGCATTACCCCTAAATCTAAAGAGATCTTTATAATTATAGGAAAAATCGATTTCTCTTTCTCTTGAAAGTATCTCTTTCTGTTTATCATTCAAAAGCAGAAGTATTAATTCCTTACAGTGGTCCGGGGTGAGTGTTTCTTTGTCAGAAAGTACAACTAATTTTCCATCAATCCTGAGTACTGGTGGTTTGCCCACACTCAAATGTAAATCAGAAGCTTTCTTTTCTGCTGCTAGAGTAAGTAGCTCATCTAATTCTAATTGGGTTGAAACAGACATAATATATAAGTTTAAAGTTAAAAATTAAAAGTTAAAAGTTAGATTATTAAATCCAAATGTCAAAGCTCAAATATCAAACCAAATCCAAAGCTCAAATGTCAAATGTGTAAAATTCCAAATTCAAAGCACCAAATTCAAAATTCTAAACAGTTTTGGATTTTGGATTTTGAGCTTGATTTGACATTTGTAATTTGGATTTTGGATTTATAAACTGCTGCAACTTTGCACTTTGAACTTTGAACTTTGAACTTTGAATTCACTTTATACTTCCTTTGTTACCCTGACTACTTCTTCTAGAGTAGTTAGGCCTTGAAGTATTTTTATCATTCCATCTTGCCTCATAGTAATCATTCCTTCATTTTTAGCTTGGGCTGCTATCTCCATACTTCCTGCCTTGCCTGCAATAAGTCTTTGCATTGAGGCTGAATTTATTGGCATAAACTCATAAATACCGATTCTTCCTTTATATCCTTTATTTGCACACTTTTTACATCCTCTACCACGATACAAAGTAATTTTCTTGCCTAAATTCAAAGAAGATTTAATATTAACAGGTAAGCTTTCTATTTCCTTTCTTATTTCTTTTTCTATCTCAGAAGAAACTTTAATCTTTTCTTTGCAGTCCTCACAAATTTTTCTAACTAACCTTTGAGCAACAACTATATTGAGTGTTGAAATAAGCAAAAACGGTTCTACTTTCATATCAATAAGTCTAGGTACAGCTCCGGCAGCTGAATTAGTATGAAGAGTGGAAAGAACAATGTGGCCGGTAAGTGCTGCATGAATAGCCATTTCCGCAGTTTCATTATCTCTAATCTCTCCAACCATAATTATATCCGGATCCTGCCTAACAATAGAACGAAGGCCTGAAGCAAAAGACAAACCTACCCTTGGATTAACCTGGACCTGACTCATACCTTCTAGAGAATATTCAACTGGATCCTCTAAAGTAACAATATTTACTGCCTCTTTATTTAAGATTTTTAAGACAGAATACAAAGTGGTAGTTTTTCCTGAACCTGTAGGCCCAGAAACAAGAAACATCCCATAAGGTTTTTTAACTGCTTGCCTAAATATTCTCAAATTTCTTCCAGTAATTCCTAATGTCTCAGGTTCAAAAAGTTCCTGTGATGTATCTAGTATACGCATCGCTACTTTTTCCCCATAAATCGTCGGTAAGATAGAAACTCGAAAATCTACCTTTTGTTTCGAAATAGTTAAACGAAATCTTCCATCTTGAGGGACTCGATGCTCATCTATTTTTAGATTTGCCAAAATTTTTATTCTGGAGATAACGGCTGGATGTACTTTTTTTGACAATATAAGAGAGGTAGTCAGTATTCCATCTATACGATACCTTACTCTAAGCTTATCCTCAGAAGGTTCTATATGAATATCCGAAGCCCTTCTTTCCACAGCATGTTTTAAAATAATGGCTACTGTTTTAGAAATCGGGGCCATCTTGGCAATTTTCTCTATCTCTCCCTCAGTCAAAACTTCTTCCTTTTTTTCTTCCTCCTCTAATTTTCTACCAACTTCTTTGAGGGCTTCTGATACTTCTAAGCCCAATGCCCTCTCATAGTATTTTAAAGCATAATCAATGCTTAATGGAGAAGTAATAAAAATTGAGGTTGAAAATCTTTTTCCTTTGGCTATGAATTCTAAAGCCTCTTGCACATCTAAATTTTGAGGATCCTCCATAGCTATTTTTAATTCGCCTTTTTCCTCTTCAAAGGCTACCATTCTATAGTTTCTGGCTGCAGCCTCTGGAATTCTATTTAGTATCTCGGAAGGAATTCTTCTATCGTGCAAATCAATATAGGGGACCCTTAGAAGCTCACCTTGCGCAGAAGCCAGTTTCTCCTCGTCTACAATTTTCTCTTCCCTAATAATATCTACAGGATTTCCTCCTGCTCTACTTGCTTCATCCTTGATCCTTTTATAATCTTCTTTAGACAACAGTCTTTTATCTAATAATAAATCCTCAATTGTTTTTTGTTTAGTCGCTTGTTTAACCATGCTAATATTTATCAGTTATCAATTATTAATTTGATACCCAAAAAATGTGTGCTCGTCGCTTTGCTCCTGCGTGCCCCATTTTTGGGGACCCTGAATTAGTAAGGAATAAATGGGTTCTCTCTTCCTTTATCAGTGTCTTTGATTTTAATAGGTAGGTCTCCAAAAATTACTAAATTTTTAAACTCTTCGCTCTCGAGAATGGCTTCAATAGCACTAATTCTAAACTTTTCTCCTTTCGGCTCAGTCACCTGAACTGGCTCTAGTTGAGAAGGCCTTTTAATAAATTTGGCGTACACTAAATAACCTATTGCGAGCCAAATAATAAGGACGATTATAAGATAGATTTTTCTTTTAGACATGATAGAAGCTTAAAGATAGATAGGAATTGAATATTGAATATTAGATATTAGAAATTAAGGAATTGTTGATTGTTGATTGCTAATTGTTGAAAATTGAAAATTGGGATTTGATTGTAAATTGAAAATTGTAAATTGTAAATTAATGTGATATTGTTTTGGATTTTGAATTTTGGTCATTGGAATTTATTTGGAATTTGTAATTTTGGATTTTGGATTTGATAAATTTAGTCATTTGATCAATTGATATTGATTTGCTTGCCCCGTAGAATCCGAAGGATTGTTCGGGGTCATTTGTCATTTCGTTATTGATAGTATGTCTTCAACTCTAAAGTAAAATCAAATAAATTCTCTCCCCCCTCCTCAGAGTCTGGTTTGTCAATAGTTATAGAAGTAATGTTTGTAATCCTGATATTCTTCTCTAAATTATCAATATACTTCTTAAAGCTTTTATAATTTCCACTCAGTTCTACTGAAATATCCAATGGTCTGTAGGAGACTATTTTCTTTGCTTCTTTCTGATCTTGAAACTCTTCTGTAGTAGAACCAACTTCCTCCTCAGTAGAAATTGGTTTTATTGATTCACAAAATAAGCCAGCATCTAAAACCATTGCTTCTAATTGGACCAGTAGCTCCGGAATTTCTTCTCCTTGAGGAAGAACCATATTTATCTTCTCCATATCATCTTTAACTTGCTGATATTCCTCTCTTATCTCTTTTAAATTATTTAGTATTTCTTGTTCTTCTTCTAAGGTTTCTTCTGAAGATATTATTTTATTGTTAATATCTTCCATTTTCTTGTAACTAGGAAGAATCAGGAGAAAAATTAATAAACCTATCACTATTGCATCTGCTAGGATTAAAAAGGGAATCGAGAAAGAAATTTTAAACTTCATAGGATTTAAGTTATTTTATTAATGCATTTTCTTTTAGCGTTCCAGTCATATTGAATCTTACCCCAACTACTCCTTCTTTTGATTGCCATTTTGCGGAATTTAGATCCACCTCTTCTATTTTAGGCGAAGACCTGAGGCTAAAGATTAGCTTGGCTAATTCTTTATAGCTCCCAGCTACACCTGAAAGAATTACTTTACCTGAGGCATTCGCTGTTAAATTGTCGTAGAGGACTTTCTTTAAAGTTATTTTTTCAAGCTCTCCAAAAAATTCTGACCAATAAATGCGGTTCTCAAATAAAAATCCAAGTCCAGAAAGTTTAGCCTCGATAATCTGGGCTTGGGTTTTTACGTCTTTCAAACTTTCGGTCTGGTCCTCCAGCACACTAATTTTATTTTCAATATCCTTTAAATCATTCTCGTGACTCTGAGAATACCCTAGAATAACAAGCCAAAAGAAAATAAAAAAAGCAATGACAATCAAAGAAAGAAACAAAACAAGGGTTTTTTTAACCTCAGTTTTGAGTCTGACTTCATGAGTTTTTGGCAAAAGACTGATTTTCTTAGCCATATGATTTTATTATTATATTGCTATACTGTTATATTGTCATATTGTTAAATTGACAGTTTAGCAATATAGCAATTTAGCAATATAACAATGGATTTGTTTTAGACCAGTTCTCTCATTGCTAGTCCTACCGCTACAGCAAAATTGGGTCCTATTTTCTTTAATTCTTCTTTTAGACGTTTAGGGTAATTAATCTTTGACCAAGGATCTCCCAAAATTACTTCCTTTCCTAATTGATCTTGTAAAAAACTGGAAAGATAAGGAATTCGGGCCCCGCCTCCAGAAAGAACAATCTTCTCTATGTCCATCTTAAACTTTACCTTAAATAATCTTCTAATTTCTCTTATTTCCGCTAATATATCATTTAGAACTCTTGAGAGTGCCTTAGGAATTTGACCAACCAGCTTATCGGGCTCGAGCCCAAATTTTTTAAGGAATCTGTAGGCTCTTTCTTCCTTAATGCCTAAATTTTCTGCTATATTTCTTATCATAGCCTGACATCCAATATCCAAGTTACGGTTCAAAAGCATGGAACTTTTATATGATATATTAATCTCTGTAGTACTTGCTCCTACGTCCACTATTACAAAACCCCGTTCATCATCTCCTATTAGTGATCTTTGAAGAGCAAAGGACTCTATTTCTAGTCCTCTTAAATTAAATCCTGCGGATTGGAAAACGGACAAATAATGATTGACAATGGTCTTTGGCGCAGCAACAATCAAAATCTGCATTAATGACTTAACTCTAGGAGGAACATCAATGGCATACCAATCCAAATACACTTCCTCAATAGGCACTGGAACATATTGTCTAGCTTGCCAACGTACTGCTTGATCTATCTTTTCATGATTTCCTACCAGTGGCAACTCCAAAATTCTAGTAAAGACTAAAGCCCCAGGCAAAGCTGTCTGAGCAAATTCAGATGTTATATCCACTTCTTTTTTGACTCTTTTTAACGCTTCAACCAACTTGGGTAAATCTTTTGGACTTTCGCTTCTGCATAGCTGGTAAGGTAGTTCTATCTCACCATAACGCTCCAGCACAAGATTTTTTTTAAGTTGGACTACTTTTATCCCAGACGTTCCGATATCTACACCAACATAAGAATTAGGTTTTAATAAAGACATGAATTCGTATTATTTATTATTATAACATATTTAAAAAATAAAAACAAGGGGAATAAGAGGTTTATTTTATCAAGATACTAACTTCATCATCAGTCTAGTAAATTAAAAATAAACTGTCAATGAGATCATTTTATCATCTCCTCTAATATTTCCGCGATGATAGCATAATTAAATCCTCTAGATTCTAAAAATCTTCCTAATTTCTCATATTTCTTTTTTTTGGATAACTTACCTAGGCTTCTCATTTTCTTTGTAACACATGATTGAGCCATCTTTAACTCCTCTTTCTCATCTATCAGTTCATCCAAGACCTTCTCTCTTAAATCTTTTAATATCCCCTTCTTAGCAAGCATAAGCGACATTAATAATTTGCCACGGGGACGATACTTCTGTGTGTTTATTGCCCAGCGTCTAGCATATTTTTCATCGTCTAAATAACCAAGCTCCAGGAGTCGAGAGATAGTTTTTTTTATTTCGTCTTGAGAATATTCCTTGAATCTTAATTTATCCCTGATTTGCTTTACAGTGTAATCTCGTCTTTCTAATAATCTAAAAGCATAATCTAAAGCATCTTTCATAAATTCTATCTTGTATTAAACCTAAGCGTAGTATATAATGAGAATGAATTTTAGACAAGGAAAATATATTGCTATACTGCTATACTGTTATATTGTTATACTGTTTCTATACAACAATAATAGCAATATAACAATATGGCAATATAACAATTTTTCAAATGCCTAAATCAAAAACAATTTACATCTGTTCTGAATGTGGACATGATTCTCTTAAATGGCAAGGACAGTGCCCAAACTGCGGAGCTTGGAATACTCTGGAAGTAAAGATCTTAAAGGAGCCTCGAGCAATTTTTAAAGCTGAGAGTAGCCCAGGAAAACCTGAGAATCTGTCCAATATACAAATTAAAGAATTTAAGCGTATTCCTACAAATATCTCTGAATTTGATCGGGTGCTTGGAGGCGGAATTGTTCCTGGTAGTTTAATACTCCTTGGAGGAGATCCAGGAATAGGAAAATCAACGTTACTCTTACAAATATGTGATAAAATTGGCAATTATGACTCAAGTCTCACCTCCCCTCTTTATATTTCGGGCGAAGAATCAGTCCAACAATTAAAACTCCACGCGGATCGCCTAGGAATGAAGCATCCACACTTGCAAATTATGTCAGAAGTAGATATTGATAAAATTCTGGTTACCGTTGAGCAATTAAAGCCAGCTTTAGTCATTATTGATTCTATCCAAACCATGTATTCTGAAGATATCCCCGCTCTTCCTGGTAGCATAAACCAAGTAAGAATTGCCACAATGAAACTCGCTCAAGTTGCTAAATCAAACTCTATACCAATTTTTTTAATTGGACATGTGACTAAAGAAGGGGTGGTGGCTGGACCAAAAACCTTAGAACACATGGTTGATACTGTTTTATATCTAGAAGGGGAAAGATTTTCCTCTTTTAGAATCCTACGCGGGGCGAAAAACAGATTTGGCTCTACCAATGAAGCAGGAGTGTTTGAAATGACAAATCAAGGCGTTAAAGAAATTAAAAATCCCTCCGGGGTCTTCTTAGAGCAAAGACAAATTAAAATTCCTGGTTCAGCAGTAACTACTACTCTGGAAGGAACAAGAATAATACTTACAGAAATTCAGGCCTTAACTTCCCCTACTTCTTTTGGTTATCCTAGAAGGACTGCCTCAGGTATAGATTTTAACAGACTTCAACTTCTAATTGCTGTGCTTCAAAAAAGAGCCGGACTGGCGCTTCAGAACTCAGATGTATATGTGAATGTAGCCGGCGGATTTAAAATAATCGAACCAGCTGTTGACTTAGCTATCTCGCTAGCCATAGCTTCTTCTTTGAAAGAGAAAATAGTAGATCCAGAACTAGTAGCCATAGGAGAAATAGGGCTTTCTGGAGGAATAAGGTCTGTTAACCAAATGGAGAAAAGAATAAAAGAAGTTTCAATTCAAGGTTTTAAAAAATGCCTTATTCCAGGCTACGCTGATGTTGAATCCAATATTCAAATCATTAAAGCGCAGACTTTAAATCAGGCAATTGATCTAGCCCTCAGATGATAATTAATAAATGATAATTTTAATTATTTAGTTATTAGTTATCAATTATTAATTTTATTCCCACTCCATCTTCTCTAATGCATTTTTCGCTGCTTCTACTTGGGCCTCTTGCTTAGATGGGCCTTCGCCTCGAGCTACCAATGTATCATCCAAATATACCCCTACTTCAAATATTCTTGCATGATCAGGGCCTTCCTCTTTTAGAACTTTATACTCAGGAGTAACTCCGATCTTCTCCTGAGCAATTTCCTGAAACCGAGACTTAGGGTCTACATATAATTTTTGCTTAAGGATTTTTGGTAAATTCTTAAGCAATTTTTTTTCTATAAAACTTTTAGCAACTTTATATCCTTGATCTAAGTAAATTACGCCAATTAATGCTTCAAAAGCATTAGCTAAAATCTGCTCCCTGGCTCTGCCTGTATCTTTTGCTTCTCCTTTACTTAAATAGAGAAAACAGTCTAGATTTAATTTTTGAGCAATCCTTGACAGCTCTTTACTATTAACTAAACTGGATCTTAAACTAGTTAATTCTCCTTCTCTCTTTTGAGGGAATTTATCAAATAAGTATTTTGTAACAATTAACTCTAAAACAGCATCTCCTAAAAACTCTAATCGTTCATTGTGAGAAAGGGAAAATTTAGGATTTTCATTGATATAGGATCTATGGACGAGACTAGTTTTAAGTAGTTCTTCATCCTTAAATCTTATACCAAGTTTTTTTTGTAATTTAGAAAAATCTTTCATAAGAATTCATAATTTACTTTTATCTAGAAAGTTCTTCTTAAAAGAAAAAGAGGAAGGCAGAGTGAAAAGACATAAATTGCCGAGATGCTTATTAAATATTTTTGCGTACCGGAGCAGCTAATTCTATAGAATTCTTTTTAAACTCTCCAATTACTTTTTTCTTAAAATTAGCTAAAACTTCGAAATAATCTTCTTTTGGAACATAAAATCGAGCATTGACATAGATAGCATAATTTTTTATATCAGAAATAAAAACTTGTACTTCTTCCTCTTGAATTGTTTTAGATTCTTTTTTAACTAAATTCCTTAATACAGAAAGTACTTTCTCAATGTCGTTTTCCTCAGACACAGCAATGCTAAAATCTATTCTCCGTATAGGTTCCCGAACAGAGAAGTTAATGATTGGTGTAGTGGCTAAAAGATTATTAGGTAAACGTACTTTAGATCCATCAAGTGTAATTATTTCAGTAGACCTAAGCGAAACATGACTTACTTTTCCTAAAAATTTTCCTATCTTTATAAAATCCCCGATTACAAATGGTCTATCCAGTATAATGAAAATACCAGAGATAAAATTAGCTGCTATATCTTTAATAGCAAACCCAATAATAATTCCTATAATACCAGCAGCGGTCAGAATACTATAAAGATAAGAGGTAAGATGAAATATATTCAGGGTAACAATTATTCCTATAAAAATAACAATATAGTCTAAGATTCTGTTAATGGTCTTCAAATCCCTTGGACTAATCTCTATTTTCTTAGATGCCTCATCTAGTCTTTTGATTAAACTTTCATCATATTTAACGATAATAAAAACTATAACCCAGGTTATTAGTAATCCTAGAATTCGGCTAAGATAAGGAAAGGATAAAATAACATTTTTCATAAGTTTAATTAGACAAGTTAGTTAATAAATTTTTCAATATTATAAAGATTATAAGCTATTGAAATTTGAACTTTTTTCTTGTAGCTAATATTACAAGCCCATATTTTTCTATTTTCTCTTTTGTGTAAAACTTCTCTATTTCCTTTGTGTTAAGCTTGAACAAGACTTCTAGTTCTATTTTTCGGCCCGTAAGTTTTTTCGTCCCCTGCTTTTGTTCTTTTAAGATAAGAATATCACCAGGCTTGCACTTAAAATCTGCTAATCGAACCTCAAAGCGTTTTCTTCCTTCTATTATTGCTTCGAAATATTCTTGTTGAACTTTCTTTTCAATTTCCATAATATTCAGGCCAGTTACCAGTATCAAAAATTATTTCAAGAAATCAAAAGCAGTTAGAGCATAAATTTCTGTAACATCAATTACACTTTGAATTTCTACATATTCATTTTTACCATGCATTCCCTGCCCATCACAACCGAAATTTACGGCAGGAATTCCTTTCTCAATAAACATCCACATATCACTCCAAGGGCCAGAACCTTCAGTGATTGGTACCTTCTTTAGTACTCTTTTGATACTATTTTTAAGAATCTTAACAATCGGTTCTGATGGTTTAACAAAAACTGCTGGAACATGAACTATCGGGGTCAACCTATATTTTATCCTCAATCTGTCAAGTCTTTTTTTAATTTCTTTTTCTACATATTCTTTTGTTACCCCGGGTAAAATTCTTATATCACCGAAGGCAACACAAGAATCTGAAACCACATTAATTGCTTTTCCTCCTTTAATCAATGTTGGAAATGTTAATACATTTTTTCTTTTAGGAAAAACTGGATGTTCTTTGATAGGAAATTTAAAATCCTGTAGAGCATTGATTACCTTCGACATTTCCAAAATCGCATTCAACCCTTCTTTCTTTTGCTCCCATTCTCTCGAGCCTGTATGGACAGCGTCTCCAAAAACCTCTATTTTAAATCTATAACCTCCTCTATTACCAATCGTTATTTTTCTCGTTCCCGGCTCTCCAATTACAGCTGCATTTCCTGTGTAGCCTTTTTCTAAAAGATAGTAAGTTCCAAAATGGGATGCTGCCATTGGCTCCTCATCAATTACAAACTGCAAGCAAACTTTCCCATTTATTTCTCTTTCAAATTTCGAAAGTGCTCTTGCCATATAAACATAACAACAAAGAGCAGACTTCATATCTAAGGCGCCTGTGCCGTAAAGTTTTCCATTTTCAATAAAACCTAAAAAAGGACTGAAATCGTATCCTTGAACAGGTGGAACAGTATCCATATGACCATTAAAAATAAGTGTTTTCTTCCCCTTCCCAAACTCACAAACTATATTTGGTCTCAATGGCGAAATACTTTCAAATCTTGGAAAAAGACCGATCTTTTTGAGCTCATTAGAAATCAACTCAGCAACCTCTAGCTCAACAGAATCATAAGGGCTTGATTTCATTGGGTCATCCATGTTTGGATTTACAGAACGTGTTTGTACTAATTTCTGTAAAAACTCAATTTGCTCTGTTTTTGATTTTTTTATTTCCTCTATAATTCTTGATTTGATTTCGTCCATAATTTTAATGAATTAAAGGCATTACTTAAATCATTCTGCGGACTGTGAATATTTAGTTTCACATATCAATATTATATTATCAACATACGGATTCTCTGAAAGAAATTCTGGGGAGGCGATATCTTTTCAGGTTCTTTGGCGGTTTGCGCCTCGCACAGCGAGGCGACGATTTCAAGTTTTATTTTTTTCTATAAAGAATTATCTGAAACAATATCATTCCGACAGTGATGATTCCTGCTCCCTGACCGATAATTAAGACTAAATCATTCTGAAGCATTCCATGAATTGTCCATAATAGGTAAGAAACAAAAGCAAGGACAATGAAAATACTCGATAAACCTTCAGTAGATTTCCTTCGATAATTCTTCCTAAATTGATCGGGAAAACCTATAATCTTAACTAAAATTCCTATAGTAATGGTCAATAGGCCGATAATTGACGCAAATGTTATCTCGCTAATAAGCATAAAAGTTATTTGACAGTCCCGCAGACGGGACTGTCAAAATCTTAACAGATTTTGGCTTTGGCGGCAAATTCCGTTTTTATTCTCCAGCTTTTAAAACAATATGGCTAAATTATGCTTTTGGCTTTTAAAGTTTTATTATTTAAATACTTTATCGCTTCCTTAACGGTCTCATTTACTAGTTTTGCTTTTCCCTTATTTAATGAAGCCGAGCTCAAACTTTCTTTTGGATGTATTAAATTATTCCTTAAATCTTCTGAAATCCTAACATTCTCCCATAATTTTGTCTGTTTAAAATTCTTAGATGAGATAGATGAAAATCTATTTAAAAGAAAAAGTATTTTTGTCGCAGTAGGATAATATTCCCTGCACTCAATAAACTGCCCATTATCATCAATTCTTAATTTCATTTCATTTAAAAACGCTCTTTCGTGTTCAGATAATATTCTCGCGTATTTAGCAACAGAGGCAATGTAGTTTATAAACGCCTCGAGAGCACTCCAGGAATTAATTATAGCAGATACCACAAGAGCTTCTTTATCAATGCCATCATAATCTTTATTATTTATTTTTTCTAAGTACCAATCGGCCGAGTTAAGCAGAACTTTAATATAATCAGACAAAATAATAGACTTCATATTATTTAAATTTATCTCCCTCAGATCGCATTTTATTCGCGTGATAAAACCTTACTGCTCGTTCTAATAACGCCTTATCGATAACATCTTTACTTTGCTTATTTGAATATTCTAGAAAAATCATTACCAATCTTCCCCTCTCTTTAGAATCGCTTCTTGTTCCTAAACCCCTATAAGCTTCAGGATCGGTTCCTTTAAGGTTAAACGCGGACATTTGTATGGCGTTAAGGGGGTCATTTTTACCTGATTTATCCGGTAAAGAATAGAATTTATCCAAACGATCTTTGTGTTTTTGTAGCAAGCCACTTACATAAGCCCACGATGAAACCATGGCGAGCACCGTGGCTTTCATTCTGTAAGCTTTAATTCGTTTAAGGTTCTCGTCTTTAGACGCAATATTATATTGTTTTATATGTAATTTAACGAAATTTTTACCCGCTTCTAATAAATCCTTTTCTGAAATAAAGTTATCTACTTTTTGAAATATTTTTAAGTATTCTTGATCCATCCCACCCGAATTACATAGATAAGATTCCAAGGCCTCATTGTCAAAATTACCTTTATAATTTTTCCCTTTATAGAAATTTACAATAAAGGTGCGAGCTAATCTTATTGTCGGTAAATTTTCTTTATTGGCTTTTCTATCTCCAAAATCTTCACCTCTTTTTAGTAAGCCAATTTTCTGAACAAAATTTCTTAATTTATTAGGCGGATCGAGACGTTGTTCTTCCATCCGGTCTAATAAATCGTCAGCTATAGCAATATTTGTATTAGATATTCGAGCAATCTCTGCCCTTTGATCTTTATTGAGATTAAAGTAAACCCTTATTCCATGCAATACATTCTTGGGAGACATTTTCTCTATAGCTTTAGCCCTATGTTGGCCACCCAATATTTTCAGTGGTTTGCTCTCCCTATAATCTTTATTGTATTCGATAACAATATCGCTAAATTGCCTTCCTTTCTTAGCATCTTCCTGCATAGTTATAAAATCAGGATTATCGGGTTGCAGAGCTCTATTTAATCTGTATTCTTCTTGGTATTCAGGATCAATGGTGGCGTTATCGTCCTTAATTTTTTTTAATTCGTCTGTATGTATATGACATTCTGTATAAAATGCCTTACTTTTCGCATCATAAAGAATTAATAAGGGCCTTTTGATATTATTTTCAAAAATTTTGACGCTCTTCAAAAAGTCAACAATCTTTTGTTGCGATTCTTTGTCAATTTTTATTCTTTTACTTTGAAGAATGAAGTTTTCTTCTGACATAAATTTAAATTAATTTTCTGAACAACGCATTTCTGATATTATTTTTCTTTAATATTAAATTTTGGTTGCAGTTTATTTATTAACGTTTTTTCGACTCTTTTTGCTTTCTCGATATTTGAAAATTGCGCAATTTTGATTTTTGTAGCTCCAGAGATCTTATATTTTTTGAAAGTCAAATGCTCTAACAAACGATCCTGAACCCTATTTCTCTTTGCTACTCCATCATATAATTCATTCCCCCGAATCGTTTAAGAGACGATAGAGAATTGGTTTTTCCTCTGGAATATCTTTTATATTAGTTTTGTTAAATTTTTTAGCGTTGGTAAATTTCGACATATTTTTGAAAATTTTATCTTGGAAATAGTGTAATTTGCTCCTGTAAAAATTGCTTTATTCTTCGTTCTGACAAATCGCAATAATTTTTATCATTATCGTAAGCAACATATTTTCTGTTGGTTTTTAGCGCCGCGATACAAGCAGTACCACTTCCAACAAATGGGTCTAAAACAACATCGCCCTCAAAAGTATAAAGTTGGATTAAGCGATACGGCAATTCTACTGGGAAAGGCGCGGGGTGTCCTACTTTTGAAGCTCGCTCTGCCGAAAATTTCCAAACGCTTTTTGTATATTCTAAAAATTCTTCTTTTGAAATAGTGCTTTTTCTTTTTTGTGGATTAAATCGGGTAAATGTATCTTTACAAAAAACAAGAATGTATTCGTGAACGTCACGCAATACTGGATTATTTGCTTTCAAGTAAGTTCCCCAAGCTGTTGAAGAACTTGCACTACTTCCTTTATCCCAAAGTAGCTCGCCCCTCATTAAAAAACCAAGAGCGTGCATATCTTCTATAATATAACTGTGAAGTGGTAAATAAGGCTTTCTGCCTAAATTTGCTATATTTATACAAGCTCTACCGCCGGGGACCAAAACCCTGTATGTTTCTTTGAATACTCGTTTTAATAATTCTCTATATTCTTTGAGAGATAGATTTTCATCGTACATTTTGCCAACATTATAGGGTGGTGAAGTGACCATCAAATGAATACTATCGTCTGGAAGTTCTGTCATCGCTTCACTGCTTTTGCAAAAAACTTTGTTTATATTTTGCGGTTCAATTGGATTTTCAACATATTTAACATCTTTTCCATTATTTAACCCCTCATAAAGCTTGCTGTTATAAAATTTTGACGAGTCATGGTTAATTCGACCCGGTGCACCAAAAGCGCTGGTTTGCGTTCCATTTTTTCTTTTGTAATCATGGTATATCATACTAATCTTCTTTCCAATAATCTACCCATCTTTTATATGGGTTAAACTCTATTATTGTCTTTCTCCATAGTATTTCTATGGTTTTGGCATCTTTGTCTTTAACTAAACTTGATAGCGCTTCTTTAGTAATCTCCGCTCCTCTCGGATTTGTTCCTGGTTTTGGAAGTTGAATATAATTTTCTCTCCCTATTCGATCAAACAACCTTCGCTGAGATTCCAATGGAATATAGTAAAATCCTCCTACGCTTTCCCAATTAATTTGTATAAACAAAACATCATAACTGGGATAATAATTTTTACGAAATTCGTCTGCTTTTTGGGCATCAACCGTCCAAACTAGTTTGACTCCTCCGAATCTAGTGCCGGTTATTGTTTTAATAGAGATAGGTACTCCAAAAAGATTAGCATCAATTTCTGGTTCGGTTATAGGGATTTCTGTCTCGACATTTTCTTTCCCAAATCTATAAATAAGTAGTGCAATAAGAATCTTTTCGCGTAAAGAACCGACCTCCATTCCAATTTTTCCAGCTCTTGAGCTTTCTAATTCCGCTAACTGAAATAAATGTGGTAGGCGACTCTTAATTTTATCTATCAACTTTTCATCATTAAAAATTTCTATTAGTTTACTTGACATATTTTTTATTCTATTAATTCTTCAATTGAAACACCCAACGCTTTAGCGATTTTCGCCATCGTCTGAACACTTGGTTTATTAACAACGTCGTTTTAACAAAGTTCAAGCCGATATTTTTCCGGTTCTTTGGCAGTTTGGAAAGAATGCGGCGAAGCCGCCTTCGTTCCACGAAGCGGAACTTCGGCGAGGCTAAGGCGGAGAGAGCAGGATTCGAACCTGCGAGGACATTTCTGCCCCATCGCTTTTCGAGAGCGACGCCTTAAACCGCTCGGCCATCTCTCCCAGAACCCTTCGGGTTACTATCTACTTATTACCAATTACCAATTACAGAAGATAAGAAAGTAAGATGTAATTAGTAAATTGTATGTGAAACATCTGACAGAACCCTTTGGGTTACTCGTTACTATTTACTTATTACCAATAAAAACTAATTCGAGATTAATTCGAGAAACTACCTTGCATATTCTACTGCTCTTGTTTCCCGAATTACATTAACCTTAATCTCTCCTGGGTATTTTAATTCTTTTTCTATTTTATCAGCAATGGCTCGAGAAAGTTTTAAAGCCTTTAAGTCATCAACTTTATCTGGAACAACAAAAATTCTAATTTCTCGACCTGCCTGGATAGCATAGGATTTTTCCACACCTTCAAAATCACTAGCTATTCCCTCAAGTTCTTCTAATCGTTTTATATAATTCTCGTAAGTATCTTTACGGGCACCCATTCTGCCAGCAGAAATAGCATCAGCAGTAGCCACAATCATTGCTTCTAAAGTTTTCGGTTCCACGTCTTCGTGATGAGCCTCTATAGCATGAATTACTTCTTTGGATAAACCAAATTTTTCAGCTAGACTTTTACCGATTTCTACATGTGTCCCTTGAATTTCGCTATCTACAGCTTTACCAATATCGTGTAAGAGTCCCGCTTTCTTTGTTATACTTCTGTCAGCTCCTAGCTCGTCGGCTAATACTTCTCCTATATGGGCTACTTCGCAAGAATGCTGAAGTACATTTTGACCATAACTCGAACGATATTTCAACCTTCCTAAAAGCTGGACTAATTTTGGATCAAGCCCAGCTACGCCTACATTAAAACAGGCTTCCTCTCCTGCATTTTTTATATCTTGGCTGATTTCTTTTTTTGCTTGCTCTACTGCCTCTTCTACTCTTCCTGGATGAATTCTACCATCGGCAATTAACATATCCAAGGTCTTTTTAGCAACATGACGTCTAATAGGTGAAAAACCGGAAACAGTAATAACTTCCGGCGTATCATCTACTATAATTTCTGTTCCGGTAAGTCTCTCTATCATTTTAATATTCCTCCCCTCCCTACCAATAATTCTTCCTTTCATCTCATCAGAGGGAAGTCCCACCGTAGTAGAAGTAAGTTCAGGAGCTACAGAAGAAGCCTGACGTTCTAAGGATAAAGCCAGCATTTTCTTTGCCTTTTTCTTTATTTCTTCCTTTTCTTCTTCTTCCAATTTTTTTATATGCCGATAAAGTCTCTCTTTTGACTCTTTGGAAGCCTCTTCTAAAAGAATCTCCCGGGCTTTTTTCATATCTAGTTTAGCAATTTTTTCTAGGTTAGCTAACTGCTTTTTTTTAATGACCAAAAGTTCTCTTTTAATAGCTTCGGCTTCTCTTGATCTCTCCACGGTCTCTCTCTCTTTATATTCCAAAGAATTATGTCTTTTTTCTAAATCATGCTCCCGTTTCTCTAATCTTTCTTCATAAGCTATTAATCTGTTTCTTCTTTCTTCTTCCTCTTTTTTAGCGCTTTCAATTGTAGAAAAAACTTTATCTTTGGCTGAAAGTAATTCTTCTTTTGCCTTCGCTTTGGCCTCATCTAAAATACTCTTGGCCCTCGCTTCAGCAGTATCTCTCTGTCTTTGTCCTAGATATTTCCGAATTAAATAACCAAAAGCAAATCCAACGGTTATACCGCTTGATAATAGAATAATTAAGTTCATTTTTATATTCCTTATTCATTATTTTCGCTAACGTAACACTAATTTATTCCCACCCAAGAAGCCCCCAAAAAATGGAACGTGCAGTGAGTGTAACGAGGAGCACATATTTTTGGAGTGTAAATAATCATGAATTCCATCAAGTATTAGTGAAATTAGTGTTATAATTTATAATTATTAGCGAAAGTTGATTTAACGACCTAGTCCCAGCATACACTCTCAGCCGATTTTTGTCAAACAAAAAATATCAGGCATTCGACACCTGACACCTGATATCTGACATCTGCTTGCCCCGTAAGAAATCTTTGATTTCTATTCGGGGACACCTGACACCTTATTTAATAACCCCATCTATAATTCCATACATCTTTGCCTCCTCTACAGTCATATAAAAGTCTCTATCTGTATCTTTTTCGATCTTTTTTAATGGTTGTCCGGTATGTCTGGCTAGTATTTTATTTATTCTATCTTTTATTTTAATAATTTGTCGAGCTGCAATCTCTACCTCTACCGCTGGACCTTTTGCTCCACCCATAACTTGGTGAAGAAGAATCTCTGAATTAGGCAAAGCGAACCTTTTCCCTTTTGTGCCAGAAGCAAGTAAAGTTGCGCCCATAGAAGCAGCCAACCCTACTGAGATAGTACTTACATCAGACTTGATATATTGAATAGTATCATAGATTGCCAAACCTGCTGAGACTGAACCGCCAGGAGAATTAATATACAATTTGACATCCTCCTTTTTGCCTTGGGATTCCAAAAATAAAAGTTGAGCTATAACGAGGTTGGCTGTATCATCATCAATCAGACCACCCAAAAAAATAATTCTCTCTTTGAGCAAACGAGAATATATATCATAAGCCCGCTCTCCAAAAGGCGATTTCTCGATTACTGTTGGGATTAGATTCATAGGATTAAAGATTAAAATGAAAATATTAAATATTGGATATTAGATATTGAATATTGTTGAAAATTGAAAATTGAAAATTAATCAGCGCCTGTTGCCATCTTCACTAATCTTTCCACTGTCTTCTGATTTCTGACAATAGTTCTAAGATAATCTCTGGATTCTTTACTATTCAGTCTTTGCAAAGACTTATTTCTTTTTTCTGTATCCTTAGTTTTCGAAATCACATCTTGAGCTAATTTATTCACTTGTTCGTTAATCTCTCTATCATCTATTTTAATCTTTTCTCTCCGAGAAATCTCTCCAACAACCAAGGCCACTTTGATCCTTTTTTCTGCCTGCAGTCTCCAATCTTTTCTAATTTCTTCTACATTTTTTCCAATTTGGCTTAAGTAACTTTCAAACTTCAAACCTTGCATCTCAATCCTATTCTTATATTCCTCAATCATTTTGTCAAGTTCAGAATCTATCAAAACGTCTGAAATTTCAACTTGGGAATCTTGAGCTATTTTCTCTAAAACTTCGCCCTTTAGTCTCTCCTCTTCCTTAAATCTGGCTTCTTTCTTAAGATTATCCTTTATCTGTGCTCTCACTGCTTTAAGATCTTTAAAATTACCTAAAGACCTAGCAAGTTTATCGTCTAACTTAGGTAATTCCACTCCTTGCACTTGATTCATCTCCACTTTAAATTTAATTATCCTATCAGCTAAATTCTTCACTCTAAAATCTTTAGGAAACCTAATTTCAAATTCTTTTTCTTCTCCTTTTTTCATTCCGCAAAGATTATCCTCAAATCCTGGCACCATTGTATCTTCTCCAATTATTACTGGATGATTTTTTGACTCTCCATTTTCTATAGGGACACCACTTAAAAAACTTTTGAAATCAACTTCTACCTTGTCACCCACTTTCGCTTCCCTATCTACATCTTTGACATTAGCTCTTGATTTTTGTAACCCTATTAAAACATTATCAATCTGCTCAGAAGAAATTTCTTTTATCTTTCTTGGTTTGACCTTCAATTTTCCGTACTCCCCTAAATGGACTTCTGGCACAACGGCAACAATAGCTTTGTAAATTAAGTCATTGCCTGGAGCTACTTTTTGAACTTCGATTTTGGGTTTGCCTAAAGCTTTGATTTTTTTATTTAAAATCGTCTTAACATAAGTAGTACGTATAATAAAATCTAAAGACTTGTTTAAAAGTCCATCCTTACCAATTTCTTGCTCGATCATGCTTCTTGGAACTTTGCCTGGTCTGAACCCTTTAAAATTTTTCTCTTTAGATACCTCTTGAGCTACCTTATCTAAATAAGGCTCAATTTCTTGAGGAGACAAAGTAACAGTTAATTCTATTTGGGATTTAGGTAAATCCTTGATATCTACTTTCATAAATAAAAATAATGGTTATATAGTTTAATGGTTCTATAGTTTTATAGTTAAATAGTTCACAACTATCAAGCTATTAAGCTATTTAACTATTTAACAACGCAACAATAGAGCAATAGAGCAATAGAGCAATGATTTGCTATTTAATCTCCCACCCATTTTCAGTCTTAATTAATTTTCCTTTAACTGTAAATCCAGCTGCCAGCTTATGCCCCCCACCACCAAACTGTTCAGCCATTTTTGCTACATCTACTCCTGCACTCTGAGTGCTTCTAAGACTTCCATTAACATGACTTTCATCAATTTGAGTAAGTAGGAGAGCTACCTTTATGCCAGGAACCGTATTAATAATACTAACTACACCCGAAAGATCCTCTAATTTTGCATTTATTTTCTTAAGATCTTCAAATAAAATTGCAGAGACAGCCATTTCAAGAAACTTATTAATTTCTACTTTTGATAGAGCCTTGCCCCATGCTCTTAAGGTTGGCAAAGATTTAGTCTGATATGTATACTGGACAATCTTAGGTAAATAAGCTCCCTTTTTCATGAGATCAGCAGCGATTTCCAATGTCCGAGGCGAAGTAGATGGATATTGGAAGGACCCTGTATCAGTAAAAATGCCTGTAAGAAGCGAGGTAGCCACAGTTTTATCAACAACCCAGCCCAATTTTATAAATAGATTATAAAGAATCTCAGCAGTTGAACTTAATTCTGGCTCTATAATATTAATAGACCCATAAGAATTATTTGTTGGATGATGGTCAATATTTACAATAATGTTCAAATCTTCAAATGCTACCATATCCAAACTTGCACAGTCAACACCTATAACTAAATCGAATGAACCCTCTAGTTTTTGTTTAAACTCTTCTGCTCCTGGTAAGAACGAAAATTCCTGAGGAATAGAATCTATACAAATAGGGATAGTTTCTTTACCTTGACTTCTCAACATATTATGCATCGCTAATGCAGACCCTATTGCATCTCCATCCGGATTTTTGTGTGCCACAAGAATAATCCTCCGAGCTTGATCCAAAACCTCCCTAAATTTCTGAACATTAGCATCGCTCATATCAGTATAATATAACGGAAAAAGATGAGGATGTCAAAATAAATGTCGAGGTTTAAACGTTAAATATCAAATATTCAATATTCAATATTCAGTTTTTACCTCAGTTTTTTCCTCTCATTCTCAAATTCTTCTAATTTTTCTCTTAGTTTTGGATATTTCTTTAAATTTGAATCTCTATTAATAATTACCTGACTAGCCTCGTGAGTGTGCTTTATTAAGGCAAGATCAGACAAAGAAGCCATCTTTAGGTCTGGAAGACCAGATTGTTTAAGCCCATAAATCTCTCCTGGACCGCGCAGTTTTAAATCAAGCTCTGCTAACTCAAATCCTGATTTAGCTCGAATTATTGCCTCAAGTCGCTTCCTAGTTTTCCAAGAAGATGAGTTATAAAATAAAAAGCAATATGACTGATGTTTTCCTCGACCTACCCTACCTCTAAATTGGTAAAGTTGAGCCAGTCCAAAACGCTCAGCCCCTTCAATCATCATAATAGTTGCGTTCGGTATATCAATCCCCACCTCAACTACTGAAGTAGAAACAAGAATATTTATGCTTTTATTTTTGAAATCTTTCATCACTTTCTGTTTTTCCTTTGGTTTTAATTTACCATGAAGTAATCCCACTTTAAATTCTGGGAATATTTTTTGAGAAAGTTTCCTATGTTCCTTAATTGCTGACTTCACTTCTAGTCTATCAGACTCTTCTATCAAAGGACAAATAACAAATGCTTGACGGCCAGATTTAATCTGGTCTTTGATAAATTTATAAGCTTTTTCTCTATTTTGTGAATCAACAATTTTGGTAATGACTTTTTGCCTACCGGGAGGCATTTCATCAATTATAGATAAATCAAGGTCACTGTACAAAGTCAAAGCTAATGTGCGAGGAATGGGAGTGGCAGTCATAGTCAGATAATGAGGATTTATTTTTGATTTCTGATTAAGTTTAGCTCTTTGTCCTACTCCGAATCGATGTTGTTCATCAATAATTATCAAAGCCTGATTTTTAAACTTAAGTTCGTCTTGAATCAAGGTATGGGTACCAATAATTATTTCTATATCGCCTTTAGCAATTTTCTCAAGCAATTTTTTTTTGGAAATCTTTTTCTTGTCCAACTTTGCCTCAGAATGAGTAATCAATCCTATCTTAACCTTAAATGGTGAAAGCATTTTTGAAACTTCCTCAAAATGTTGATGAGCTAATATCTCTGTGGGAGCCATTATTACTGCTTGATATCCCTGTTTCACGGTCTCCAGCATAGCCATGGTTGCTACCACTGTCTTCCCAGAACCAACATCGCCCTCCAGGAGTCTATTCATTGGGGCATTCTTTTCTAAATCCTGAAGTATCTGCCAGGAGACAATTCTTTGACTATCAGTTAATTTAAAAGATAATGATTTTACAAATTTATTTATCAATTTTCTATCAAATTTAATTGGACATCCTTTTTGTCTTTGCCATCTCTTTTTAGTTAAAAGATTGGAAAGCTGAATTGAAAAAAGCTCATCAAAACCTAGACGATACTGAGCCAGCTTCAATAAATCTTTCGTTTGGGGGAAATGAATTTGTCTGATAGCAAAAGGAAAATCAACTAATTTAACTTTTGGATCTTTGAGAATCCGGCCGTTTCTAATATTTTCTGGCAGCCATTCTTCTGTTTTGTTTATTATCCCTCCATCTAAAAGATATTTTATCTTATATCTCAACCATCTAGATGTTAGTCCTTCTGTTTCAGAATAAAAAGGAACTATTCGGCCTGTATGGGTCTGGTTTACCTTTGCTCTTTCATAAATAGGATTTTGCAAAGTGATCTCTCTAAAACCAGATTTGACTTTGCCAGAAAGTAAAAACCACCCGCCTTCTTTTAACACATCCACTAAAAAAGGCTGGTTAAACCAAACCGCCTTAATTGAGCCAGTATTATCTGAAACTAGAGCAGTAGTTAAAACAAAACCTCTTTTTGTTACCTTATTTCTAACTTGATATAATTTCCCCTTTACAGTTTGAACTTCGCCCAGTTGCAAATTGCTAATCGGGGTAATTTTAGAAAAATCTTCGTACCGGTTGGGGAAATGAAAAAGTAAATCTTTAACTCGCTTAATATTTAACTTGGAAAGTAATTTCTGATATTTAGTGCCAACACCTGGAAGTTCGGTAACAAGAGTATTTAAAGAAAGTTTCATAGTATAAAAGAAGAATATAGTAAACTCTAGTCAACTAAGAGTAAACAAGTAGCAAATTTACAAACAAGAAAAATAAGTATTCTCAGATTGACTCGAATGTTCAGCGTCCAAATCCAGCCTATCCAGATTCCTACAATAATTATGCGGAGGAAGTCATCTTTAACAGGAAAAATCCAGTGTTCCTAATAGGAATTGAACCTATAGCCTTTACGCACCCTTTTTAATGCGTCCCTACTCCGACTTGAACGGAGAACCTCAACCTCCGCAAGGTCGCGCTCTATCCAATTGAGCTATAGGGACATAAAATTTCACTTTTAAACCATAAGAAAATTCTAGTATTTATAAAACGTTACCTTGCTTGGATACTAAACCCTAAAAAGAAAATTTCATTTAAAATTTCACTGCTCTGGCTGCTTTATCTGCTAATGACTCTTTTCTTTTTTCATCCTCAGGTAAAAACTCAAGAAGAATTTCCCTAATCTTTATTGGATTCTGATTTCCAAGTTGAAAAGTTATAATACCAGGCAACTTCTTTTCGGTCAAGAAGTTCAAAGTTTTAAGTTCAGGCGGCTCATATAAAATCCAAAATGATTTTAATTCAGTAAAATCGTAAAACTTCTCATTAAACCATATGCCCTTGTTTACAATTTTAAAGTGAATCTTTCGTGGTTCTTTTTTCGAATAAACATAAACCACAATTCCCATCAAAACAAAAGTAACAACCGGCAAAAACCCACCTCCAAAAATGGCAAAGATAATAAGCAAAGCCAGAATCACCCATAAAATCTGATACCAAGATTTATTTTTTCTGTACTTAATAAACTCTGGGCAAGTCCATTCAGCTAATAATTTACCTTCTTTTTTTGTTTTTTGCTTTAAATTATTCTTAGTCATAGATTTATTTCCTTATTAATTGTTAATAAAATTACTTCACCTAAACTACTAATTACAAATTGCAAAAGATAAGAAAGTAAGATGTAATTAGTAAAGTGTAATTAGTAAAATATATGCGAAGCATCTGGCGGTGGGTACAGGATTCGAACCTGTGTGGGAGTTTTAAAGCCCCCCGCAGTTTAGCAAACTGCTGCCTTAAGCCACTCGGCCAACCCACCAGAACCCTTCAGGTTACTTCTTACTTATTACCAATTACAAATTACAAAAGATAAGAAAGTAAGATGTAATTAGTAAAGTGTAACTAGTAAAATATATGCCGAAGGCATCTGACGGAGAGAGAGGGATTCGAACCCCCGGTGGTATTTCTACCACAGCGGTTTTCAAGACCGCCCCGTTCGTCCACTCCGGCATCTCTCCTAGAGCCCTTCGGGCTACTATTCACTTACTACTGATTACAAATTACAAAAGATAAGGAAGTAAGATGTAATTAGTAAAGTGTATGCCGAAGGCATCTGACAAAGCCCTTCGGGCTACTTTTTACCATTTACTTATTACCTATTACTTTTAACTTTTAACTTTGAACTTTCATTCTATCCCCTCGCCACTACTACTCCCCAGACTTTTCCTGCTCTAGCATCTTTTAGTACTTTGGCACATTCATTTAAAGTAGAAGAAGTGGTACAAACATCGTCAATTAAAATTATATTTCTATCTTTCACTCTCACGGTATCTACACACTCAAAAACTTCCTTCACATTTTTTCTCCTTTCTTTTCCCTTAAGCGTCATCTGGGGTTCTGTCTTTTTGAATCGAATGAGTGCTTTGGAGTTTACCTCTAACCCAAGATAATCACTTAAATCTTGAGCTAAAAGTTCTGATTGATTAAAACCTCGCCATCTAAGGCGTTGCCTGTGAAGTGGGACTGGAATTATTAATGTAGCCTTGGCATCATCAAGTAGTTCACATCTAGTATCTGATCTTTCTAAATATCGAGAGAGAAGTCTTGATAGAAATTTATGCAGATCACGGACAAATCTATATTTGTAAATGTGCAATACTTTTTGTAATAAATTATCCTTCTGATAATCAACTGCCGCTATTACACCTTCCAAAACAGAAGTCTTCTGGCACTGCACACACACTTTGCCTTGGGGAGAGGGTCTGCCACATACAGGGCATGTAGGGTTACTCATCAATTCTATAGAGTTAAGACATGTCTTACACAAATATTCTCCTTCTTTGCCGCAACCCAGACATTCAATAGGGAAAATTAGATCTAGAATGAAATTGTAAACTTGCTTAATGAAATCCCTCCTTGGCACTATGTTTGTTTGATTAATGAATTGAATAAATCTATCCAAAGGATGGAAACTTAAAGTATAAATCCAGATTACAAAACCCAAATACTAGGTAAATGACTAATGACTAATTTACTAAATGTCTAATGAATGACAAATGCTTAAATGTCAAATGTCAAAAGATAATTTTTGTCATTTAGTCATTTGGCATTTGACATTGATTTGTCATTTGGATTTTGTCATTTGACATTTCCTATAATCCGTTGCTTCCACTCTAACAAAAAAGACCCTCTCTGTAAAGTCCTGTCAGATTCCATTAACTTAATCTTTATGGTTGGTTATTAAGATTTACAACATTTTCAGGAAAATTTACCAAAGGCTCTCCTCCTATAAACCTAAGAATCATTACTGAGAGAAGCACTAAAACAAGCCCAATTATAGCATTGAAAATCATACCTTTGGCTTTCTCTATTTGAGTGGCATTTCCCGCCGCAGTAATATATAAATATCCACCAAGGATTATCACTAAAACTGCTACAACCCCAACAATCATCACAGCAAAATTAAAAATCATTCTAATATAATCAGCGAGACTTGAAACTTCTCCTTCTGTAAGGGGGACTATAAGACTATAAGGAAAACCAGGCCCATCATTAGGAGTATCGTCTCCATTAGCTAAAGCTAAATTTGCATTCAACATTAATAAATTCAGGACTATGAGAATCAAAAAAAATATTTTAAAGAATTTTTGCATAACATTTGTAAAAATTAACCAAGCCCTAACATATCTCCTAACATGTCTCTTAAAGGACCAGGAATTACTGAAAGTATAATTATAACTATAACAATTAAAATTATAATTACACATCCTATCCAACCAATAGCCGCGGCAATTAATCCTATTATCCATAAGGCAAAGTGTACAGCTGCTTTTACTGCGACTTTAATTACAGCTTTAGCTGCTTTCTTAGCTGCCTTTTTAGCCATCTCTTTCGTCACTTCTTTAGCTGCTACCTTTGCTTGACTAGCTATTCCTCCTTTTTTTTCTTCTTCAATCTCTCCTTCTCTCACCCCATCATATACCGTTTGAGATTCACCTGTTTGGATTCCCCTGAACTGTCTTAAATGTTTTCTCTCCCTATTTGTAGCACCCCTGTCTCCCCAAAAAGGCATAACTTCTGACTTTTCGGAAGGTTCTTTCTCTTCAGCCGCTTCTTCTGGTGTTCCTTTATCGCGAGCCTGAGCTTCCTCTAAGGCCTTCTTTAATCTAAGTTCTTCTTTGGTCGGTCTATGCGAATTATCTCGATTATTATTAACCATAAATTAAGCGCATTGAAATTTATAGAAGTTAGCTCGCTTCGCATGAAATTAATTTCCTCAATTTCTAATTTCCTAATTTCTTCTTATTCTTAGCGATTAGCCATTTGCGATTAGCGATAAGCAATAAGCAATCAACAATTAGCAATTCCTCAATTTCTACCTTGACACTATAGCAATAGGACAGTGGAACAATAGATTTTATTGCCACGTCGCCCTATTCACTTTCCACTCATTATTTATCTTTTCTACTTCTATTAAAATATTCTGATATCTCTTTTTATTCTCTTGAGACGTTGTTTCTTCGCGGCGTGTAACAACTAAAACTCCACGTTCAGGATCATCTTGCCACAGAATTTTTGAAGCGAGCACCTTAGTGGTTATTCCATAAAAAGGGGCTTTTGGATCTTGATGTTCTAAACTTTGCTCTACAAACCTCTCCTTAGCAGATTTCATCTCATCCGTCATATAAGAATAAAGGTCGGTTATATTAGTAAATTTATCTCTATTGGTAAAAGTGCCATAAGTTTCAGCAAATTTCTCAGCTAAAGATAAAACAATAGAAGTCTGTTTTCCTGCCTCAGTTTCTGTCACTTGTGGTTTAGTCTCTTGAAGAGGAATCACTTCTTCTTCTTTACAACCAAAACCAGAGAAAACAAAAATCACTATCACCAAAATCAATATGATAATTATTTTTTTGGACATAAAATAACAATTAACAACCAATAATACCCCCATTTAGTGCCTGAGCGAGGGCCTTAGCCCGAGTCGAAGGCCGTAACAAACCCTTCGACTTCAGCCTCGCTCTGCTCGGCTTCCGCTCAGGGAATAATAATTTCGGTCCTTCCGCTTAATATTCGCCTATTTTCGCTTCTACCAATCAGCAATTAACAATCAATAATTTCTCTTTTAGCAATATAACAGTATGACAATAGAGCAATATAACAGTTATTCTTTCTTTTCCTTTTTATCGTCTTCTTTCATTTTATTGTTTTGTCTCACCTCACTATTTCTATTATTTCCAGTTTTTCCTGCTAATTCTTTTTTCGCCTTCTCAATCTCTAGTAATTGTCGAGGGTCGGTAGTAATTATCTGATCTTCTGTATAAGAAGCAACAATCCTGATAGCAACATGTTTCTCCCCAGCAAAGAAGATTCCTTCGCCCACGTCAGTCTCCAAAAGTAA
>Ga0315543_1000821_pt1 | contig 36027 bp, 28 predicted proteins | sample SalMarSW160210MG_2_FD_203098 | JGI IMG/M metagenome (GOLD analysis project Ga0315543, IMG submission 203098) | Salt marsh sediment microbial communities from the Plum Island Ecosystem LTER, Massachusetts, United States - Salt Marsh Sediment SW1601-210 ...
ATTGTTCAGCAACACCGTGTCGAAATCCCCGTTCTCAATCACTGTGGCCGGGTTACCACTTGCATCCACCACCTGCAGATACACGGGGTCAAAATCAATGGCCACCACTACCGTGTCCACCTCTTGTGCCCCAGCATCCACACGAATGTCCAGAGTAAAGATGTCACCTACCGCTGCCACCTTAGAGGTTGGGTCTATGCTGATGTCTACAGTGTCTGTTTGTATGGGCGTCGCCGTACGCGTGGGCGTTGGCGTAGCTGTATTGGTTGGCGTGTACGGTGGGCTTGTGGGTGTGGCCCCAGTGATGCTCACACTGCCAGGCAAAGTGCTGCCCAGGTAAGAAACACCGCCGAAGGTGGCGTCAGTAGGACGCTGCGCAGTATTGACAAAAGTCAATGCTGTACTGCCAGCCCCCGTACCGTTGAGCGCCTTGAAGCGAATGTGCGCTAGGTCAAAAGTCCCTGACTGCGGCGGCCCGAGCAACGCTCCAGCTTGGAAATCAATCTGTCCCTCAGCGTTATCAGCATTGTTCAGCAACACCGTGTCGAAATCCCCGTTCTCAATCACTGTGGCCGGGTTACCACTTGCATCCACCACCTGCAGATACACGGGGTCAAAATCAATGGCCACCACTGCCGTGTCCACCTCTTGTGCCCCAGCATCCACACGAATGTCCAGAGTAAAGATGTCACCTACCGCTGCCACCTTAGAGGTTGGGTCTATGCTAACGTTGACATCCCCTGCGACAAGCAACCCAGCATCTGCTCCAGCCAGCACAGTGACAGCCAACAGTAAGATTGCTGCCAGTCCCATGGTCATCCACAGATATCGGTTCATGTTCTCCCTCTAGGACCCTTCCATGCAACGAGGCCCATTCTCTCATTCACTCTTATTCACAGCGCTGAAAAACCGATGCGCTTCCCCGCCCGGTCTCGCTGCACTCACAAACCAGCGCAACGCTGAGACCCAGTGGAGCCCCCTTTGCGATCCTTTGTTGGCGCCTTCATGCCAGGCTCTCTAACCCCAGGCGTTCATTACTAATCTACAATAAGGGGCAAGTAGATGCTATGCGCATTGATTCCCACCATGCTGCGAGAAGTGCCACCTAAACAAGGAACACCGCCGAAGGTAGCGTCCGTAGGGCGCTGCGTAGTGTTGACAAAAGTCAGTGCTGTGCTGCCAGCCCCCGTACCATTGAGCGCCTTGAAGCGAATGCGCGCCAAGACAAAAGTCCCTGACTGCGGCGGCCCAGTCAACGCCCCAGCCTGAAAGTCAATCTGCCCCCCGGCGTTGTCGGCATTGTTCAGCAGCACCATGTCAAACGCCCCCGCATCCTCGATCATAGTGACCGGGTTACCACTTGCATCCACCACCTGCAGATACACGGGGTCAAAATCAACGGCCACTACTACCGTGTCCACCTGTTGTGTCCCGGCATCCACACAAATGTCCAGAGCAAGGATGTCACCTACCGCTGCCACCTTAGAAGGTGGGTCTATGCTGATGCTTACATTCGCCACGGCAAGCAGCCCAGCATCTGCTCCAGTTGCTGGCTGGGTGTTTTCCAATACAAGAAGAGGAGCCCAAGCCGGAATATCCCCGTCCTGATTGTAGCTGCGGCTCAGTAACGAAAAGTCAAGGTAGTTTACTATGTCATCCTCATTGAAATCAGCCATAGGGTTGAAGTCTGGCTCTCCCAGTGGTTTGTTGTAGGAACGGCTCAGGATAGAGAAATCAAGGTAATTGACTCTGTTGTCGTCATTCGCATCACCTTCCTTGAGTGTTCCAAAATCAATATCGTTCGGGCCGGTGACCAACGTCACGCCGCTCTTGACGTTGCGCAGAGTGTGCCTGTTCTTGACGCGGATATCGTAGGTACCCGGCGTCAGACCGGAAAGGGTAAAGTTCCCCCACTGATCAGTAGTGACCGTATAAGTCGTGCCAACGGTCACCGTCAATGGGACAGACCAACTCGGATCAGGCCGGCTCTGGTAGCGCTGCAAGCCCACGCTGCCTTGGATAGTGCTGGCTATAGGTGTGTTGGTCGGCGTCGGCGTGGGCCCGCCGCTTTCCTTCTTTATCTCGACCAGGTGAATGTACTCGTCGCCGTCGTTATTGCAGTCTATCATCAGGTCAGAGGAGTCGCCTATGGTGTTGTAGAACCGAGCGTCAGTCAACACAAAGCTGACCTTCTTCCACGTGTTGGTGTCCGTTTTTTGCACGTAGTCGTTGCTCGAGTCCTGAGGGGTTGCTGCCTTCTGCCCGCTGAACGAGTCGTAGTACAATCGCCACTTATCATTGCCGCAGTCGCGATAGGTGACGTACACCGTGAAAGTATCACGTGGGCCGTTACCCTTCACATACTGGTCGGCAATGCGGAACCACATGTACCGGTTCCCCGTACCCTCGTCGGTGCGGCGGGTATAGCGGCCTTCCTTGGCCGGGGTAACATTCCACTCGGCCACAGTGCCCCCATCGGGTCCGTAAGTATCCCTCTGGAACAGGTAAAAGCTGTGATTGCCCAGTTCGCCATTGCCGTACTCTGTCTCGCGCAGTGCACACCACACACCTGGCGTATCCCAAGGAGTGACCGCCAGATAGGGCAGCACCCAGTTCCAGATGGCGATGTAGTTGGTACGCGGCTGATAGCTATGATCCACCATCAGCCAGCGATCCGGTTCCAAGACATCGGGGTGCTTGTCCAATGCACAGAGCAGACCCCAATAGAGTTCCGTCTCGTTGGTCAGCCAGCACTCATAAGTCTCCCAGGCAATCGGAACCGTGACCGTGGCCCCAACAGAACCCCATTTCTCCAGTGGCTCATACAGGGAGGAGGGGTGCCGGTCCACTTTCAAGCCGTTGTTCTTTAGCCCGATCCCATTCTTCCCATCCCTGACACCTCTTGTCGCCGCATAGTCTGTGAACTCGGTACGCCTGCCCCCTGTAGCGCCAGGGTGAGATGGGTAATCGGGGGCACAGTTGAGAAAGATGGGCATGAAAGAGAGACTGGGGTTGTCCAGCCGAAAGGCGTTGTAGTAGGTATCGGTGCACCAGTCGACGTAGCCCAGCCAATCGTCGCCCGTCCAGCCAACCCCCCACTCGGGATGGCCGGCGAACGGCCCCTGACTGTAGAAGATATAGTCAGGATAGCCGGCAACATTCCAATAGTCACTGGGCTGCGTCTCGCCGTACAGGCCGACGCCCATTTCAATCCAGCCGACTTTGGCAGCAAGAGCGGGGTCAGTGGCCAGCCAGTGGGCAAAGGCATTGACGAACTCAGCGTATTTGGCCTGGTAATGCTCACTCAAGAAATTCAGCGTGTACCAATACGGTTCAACTCCCCGCTCGTTCCATAGCGCTACATCCGAATAGGTCTGCCATAACCACTCAGGAACTCCCAGAGAGCCATACGGCGGTTCCTTCGGCTCACCAACACGAGTGGTGCGCCCGTCGAAGGTTGTGAAGCCAATCGCCGCTTTCTTGCCTCTCGAGGCCTGCTGCTCGATGAAGGGCCGCACCTCTTGTTCAAACCGGTAATCGTTGTCGTAGTCTGGCTCCAGGGCCTTCCACTGCCAGCGCATATGTCCACCAGCGACTGGGAAACCGTGATCCCGGTCAATGTTGTGAGATACCTCATCAAACTGGATGTAGACGCCACCCGAATCAATCTGATCAGATGGCAGCCGGGTCAGTGGACTGGCGGCCAGCACAGTGATGGCCAACAGCAGAGTTGCTGCCAGCCCTATCGCGATCCACAGATACTGCTTCATGCTCCTACTGTACCACCTTTCCATGCAGCAAGGTATAGTTTCCATACTAATGCCAATATTCATGACGCCGAAACGAAAAAAGGGATACGTTTCCTAGTCCCGCCTTCGTGCGCTCGCGATCACAGAAAGGATCACCCCGCTCCTGATGCCCTGCGGTCACCTGTACATGTGCACGGCATCCAAAGGCATTCCCAAAGAAAGACCAGCCACAGCTCTCTGCGCCTCTGCGGTGCATGGCATCTCATACCCAGACAACCTCGTGTTTCCGGCCCGACTCTAGTAATCGCTGCGCCAGAAGCACTGCCCGTAAAGCCTCCTCGCCATCGATCTGAGGAGCAGTGTCATGCTCAATAGCCTCGACGAAAGACTCGAGCTCAGCCAGCAGAGGCTCTTTGCGTTTGATATTGTGACGTATCTTCCGGCCCTCGCTGACGCCCATAATGGCCAATCCTTCCCAGTTGCCATTGAGGTAATCGTTTTCATAGAAGTAGAGATCCTGCGTCAGATAGTTGACTGAGAACATGCCCTTCTCGCCAATCAAAGACAACTCTCTGATCTTGGTAGGCGTCAGCCAGTTGATGTCCAGGATGCCAACCGTGCCATCCTCGAACCTTAGAATCCCAGTCAGTAAATCCTCGTGTTTGGGATGGATCTCGCGCTGTGTCTCCGCATAGACGCTTTTAACCTGAGAACCTGTCAGGTATTCCAGCAAGTTCAGTTCGTGCGTCGCCAGGTCAATCACCACACCCACATCTTCGACGCGGGGGGGAAAAGGCCCCACACGACGGGCGTGGATTTGAAAGATGCGCCCCAGTTGTCTAGCATCAAGTTGCTTCTTCAACTCTATGACCGCCGGATTGAAGCGTTCGATGTGCCCAACAGCAAGCTTGACCCCCTCGCATTGCGCGCAGTCTATGATCTCCCGCCCGTCCTCAATGCAAGTTGATATGGGCTTCTCCACGAAGACGTGCACTCCCCGCTTCACGGCCATAACTGCCACCTCTCGATGGAAATGAGTGGGAACAGCGACCGAGACCAGGTCTGGTTTCTCCTCATCCAACATCTGCACATAGTCAGTGTAGACGTGCGCTTTGTAAGTGCGGGCGATTGGCTCCAGAGCCCTGGCATCCAAGTCTGCTGCTGCTACTAACCTCGCACCCTCCATCTGCGCGTAGACACGGGCATGGTTGCGCCCCATCATGCCTATACCAATGACGGCTGCTTTCAGGACCATCGACTATTCACTCCTTCCACGATTCTGTCCAAGTCCTCCTGGGTCAAGGCAGGATGGACTGGCAAGGACAAGACTTCTCGGCTGACCTTCTCTGCCACCGGCAGGCGATCCGTATAACCCAATTGCTGATAGGCAATCTGCTTGTGTACTGGCAACGGATAGTAGATGCCAGTGGCAATGCCCCGTTCTCGCAAGTGATCAGCCAGATGATCACGGCCGTCTGGCACACGGATGCTGTATTGGTGGTACACATGCCGAGAGCCGTTAGTCTCACAGGGTGTTATAACGCCCTTGAGCTTTTGGGTCAAGTACTCTGCGTTCACCCGACGTGCAGCGGTAAAGCTCTCCAGTTTGCCCAACTGCACCAGGCCAATTGCCGCCTGAATTTCAGTCATGCGAAAGTTGTAGCCAATGATCTCGTGATAGTAACGCTGCCGCTGACCGTGATTGCGAATAAGCCGAGCACGGTCGGCCAGCTCATCATCGTTCGTAGTAAGGATGCCCCCTTCAGCCGTGGTGATGTTCTTGGTCGGATAGAACGAGAAGCAGCCGGTGCCAAAGCTCCCCACCTTTCGCCCTCCCACGGTAGCTCCATGCGCCTGGCACGCATCCTCAATCACCACCAGCCCGTGCCGTGCGGCAATGTCCATTATTGCCTCCATGTTACAAGGGTTGCCAAAGATGTGAACGGGGAGGATAGCCCTAGTGCGCGGTGTTATCGCTGCCTCAATCAAGTGTGGATTTATGTTATAGGTGCGCTCATCAATATCGGCAAATACCGGCTTTGCCCCAGCGAACAACACCGCGTTGGCCGAAGCGATGAACGTAAACGGTGTGGTAATGACTTCGTCCTCCGGGCCAATGCCATAGGCTAGGACCGCCGTCTGGAGCGCAGTCGTTCCCGATGAGGTAGCCACTGCGTGCTTCACCCCACAGAAGGCTGCAAACGTCTTTTCGAACGCTTCAACCTTTGGTCCCTGTGCAAGTTGCCTGGAATCAATCACTTCCAGAACCGCTTGCTTCTCTTCATCTCCTAGCAATGGGATGGAGATTGGTATCATGCTTTTGCCTCACTTGACAAGTGCCTGGTGTGAAAAAGGTTACCAGTTTACGGTTGGCAGTTGACAGCCTGTGTTTGTAGTGCGCAAGTGGGGTGCTCCCGCGCCCAATACGAACCTTTTCAGCTAATTCAGCCCTTGTTTGTAGTGCGCAGGTAGGGCGCTCGCGCGCCTACTGCGAACCCTTTCAGTCAATTCTCATCCATCGGTATGCCAGGCGAGAGCGCGGCCGGGGAGCTTATATGAGAAAGCGCTAATGAGTGCGCTGCGTCAGCTCCATTCGTGTGTGAGAACTCGTGGACGGCCTCTTCCTTGCGAAGTCTACAACAGAGTGGTGAATGCTCGATGAAAATGCCCCGTGGCGCAGCTGACAGTTTTGCAACCTTGACATGGAACAGTAAGTAAGGTTCGAGGGGCACCCGAGCAGCCAGCGGTCAACGTAACCCATCAGATGGCAACCAAATACTCCGCAATCACCTCGTGAATGTGGCACTCCGGTGGTTGATAGCGGCTGAATTGCATCGCTTGAACCCGGTGAATGGCATCCCCCAACTGCTCTAGATCCTTGCACCAGAGAAGATAGTTCTGTGCAGCAAAGATGCTGAGCAGGTGCTCCTGATGACGACCGTACGTCGCCGGATTGACCACGCAGATCAGTTTCTTCCCGCGTTCCAGTGCCTCCACAATAGTCCCCAATCCCCCATGCCCCACAATGATTTCGGCCTCATCGTAATAGCTAACCAAAGATGGAGCGAAGCGAAAGAAACTGCCACGCCTTGGTGTGTATTCCCCTAGGCCAATCTGCATCACTACCTCAGTGCCAAGATGTGGGGCAAGCTCATCCATTCTGGCGATCAACGCGTCAAAGTCGGTCGAACCAACAGTCACAAAAATCATCTCAACACAACCTGCCTGCGTAGGTGGCTTTGGGACATACGGGCAGCAACTCTGGCCACTGCACGAAGAACAGATCGGCAAAACGGTACAGGATCTTGCCGCTGGCGGATAGGGCAAAGACACGTGAACCGGTCTCAATATAGATGACCTTGATGCCGAGAAGCTTCGCCAATAAGGAGGCAGGCACAGCGGGCCCAGGACCAGTGCTGATAATGGCCTGGGGGCGAATACGCACAAGGGCCACCAAAGCCTGTAAAGCGGACACCAGGGTACGCAGGATCACTACAGGCAGGCTGGTATGTTTCCAACGCGGCCGCGTTACACGATAGACCGCGCCTGGCACCCTGATCTTCTTCACTGATAGCTCGTCGTCTGCGGAGACCAAGTAGCGGTACTCATATCCAGGCCCTAGTAGATTCACGAGGCGGATCATCTCTTTGGTATGACCACCCGAGCCCAACACAATCAAAAGCTTCACCATAGCTCTTCATAGATCCGCAGCAGGTTGTCCACAGTAGCATCCAGCCCCAGATGCTGAACAGCGCGCCGGCCATCAGTGCGCTTGCCTCTGTCCAGTGCCAGTCTGAGCTTTTGCGCCATGTCGGCAGGCTCCCTTCGGCAGATGTAACAGCCTTCCGTGTCCCCGATCACCTGGGCCACGTCACCAACATCCACGGAGACAATGGGCAAATTGCAGGCCATAGCCTCTTTGATCACCACTGGTGAACCTTCAAAATCGGAAGCCAGTACCAATACGTCAGAGGCATTCATGTATAGTGGGATGCGCTCGTGTGGCTGGCCTGTAGCGACGATTAGTTCCACCCTCTCGTCCTCACGGCGCAGTCTCTCGTCCCCCGAGAGGCGCAGCATCTCCACTGCAGCCTCTATCACATCCAGGCGCTTCTCCGGTCGCAACAGACCAGCGAAAAGGACCAGCTTTTTGTCAGGCGCCAAGTTCAATTTCGTCCGCGCCGTTTGCTTTGGCTGCGGCCTGAATAACTCCAGGTTCACGCCACAGGGGATAACGTCGACCCGTGGCAACCCCAGAGCACGCTGCATCCCCCTGGACGTGACTATCACCCTGTCCACTAGGCGTGACACAACCCACGAAAGAGGTGCCGTCCACCCCTGCAGTACTTCGATGCCATGATGCGTGAGCAGGATGGGGTATCTGCACTGCAGCCTGGCGACGATGCCGGAGAATACGTAGTGGGCGTGTATCAAATCATACCGGTACTCATGTAGGCGACGTCGGAAGCTGCGTGCGCCGTCTACATAGCTCAATTTCCGTCTCTTACCACCTACAACAAGGACATCCACATCCAAGTCACGCGCGCGCAGACCTTCGACCTGTTCCTGAATGAATGTGCCAAAATCAGGGTTCTGCGCGTCGGGGTACATATTCGTGACAACGAGCACCCGGCGTCTGGTTTCTTGACCGGGAACCGGATTCGTTTTCACGGCCTCATATGCGTTGGGCGGTGTCTTGCGCCTTGAAGAACTCCACGATCGCTCTGTGTTCCGAATCAATCCTATCCCTGCCCTGAGTCAAAAGCTGTTGTTTGATGTACTCAAAGACTTCTTCCCTCGTTTTGGGTCTAGAATGCCACCAAATGGGATGGATAAGCATCTGGCTTCGAGGATTATCCCTAAAGAAAGCATACAGATTCTGCACTCCAAACATCATCCGGCTGTCACTGACATAGGCAATGTCCTTAAAGAAGGCGCGGCTGTAAGCGTCAACGTATCCGGGAATCCCCGGGTTCATACCTGACTCCGTCGGCTTATGCTGAGATATGGCCGTAATCTTGATGCTAAGATGGTCCTCCAGGCAAGCAATAAAGGTACTAATTCGACGGTATTGATCTTTGGGTGTAAGCCTATCAAACCCGGTACAGTCATAGTGAAGACCGACCTCGTGCCCCATCGCAACGATCCTTCTCATAGATTGAACATTGTCCTCCCACAAAGCACTATAATATGGCGATGTCAGCAGTACGAAAAAAGTGGATTTGATTCCTTTCTGGTACTCGAGTGTCGCCATCTCTTCTGCCTTGGGCACAGAAAAGTCAATGTCGTGCCGCAAGATAACATACGGACCCGATTCTGGAAAATCTCGAAAGGGGCCGATTCGATAGGCGAGATGCCTAATGTATTCCAACAGCTCCAGATAACTCTTGTAACTAAAGTCTATCATTGTTGTTCCCCTCTCATTCGCAGGCTAAGGCGGCGCAAGTTGGCCAGCGGAAGGGACTGGAAGGGTTTGTCTGTGAAGATGCGAATGGCCCGGTGTCGGAGGTAATCGCGCAAATCCTCGGCTATTCTCCCCGGCTCTCCTGCAACGACTTCGTTGGCTAGGTCAAAATCACATTTTCCAGAACACTGCGCTGAAACAGTACCAAAGGAAAGCGTGATATCGGCCTTCGCATGCAGAGGAGACTGACCACCAACTGGAATGTAGCAAATCGTTTCCTGCTGATTCTCAAACTCGACGGTGACGCAGTTCTCGCCCGCCAGAAAGTCATGGATAATTCGCACCCCCTTGGATGCTAGTGTCGTGAGGTAATCGGCAAGGATTGCTCTGATCAAGGAATCTGTCTCGCTATCATCAAGTGAAGGGGGGTAGCTATCAGGTCCTTTACGTATCCTGGCGGGATTGCCCACTGCCAGGCAGTGATCAGGGACATCATTGAGTACTAGCGAAGCTGCTCCAACTGTACTGTAGTCGCCGATGGTGACGCCTGGCAGAACAACGGAATTGAGATAGATAACAACATGGTGTCCGACATAAATAGGCCCAAACTTGGTAGGATATCCCAAAAGAGCTGGCTGCCACGCACCGTGGGTCAACAACACAACGTTATAGCTTAGCGCAGTGTTGCTGCCAATCCTGACCTCCTCCGCGAGATTGATGTAAGACCTACCAAATATCGAGGTCCTATCTCCAATGGTGAGATACGAGTGTGGGCCCCTAGCTCCACCACCACCTATCACAACTTCACTCTCCACCCAAAGGAACTCTCCACTTTTGAAGCCCTGGCCCATTATGTTGACACGATTTCCTATCTGAGAGCGCGGGCCAAGGCGAAAATACTCGTTTAGCGCAACCTCCAACGAATGGCCAGTAGAGCATCCATTCTCACAGACAATACGTGGGCAGAGGATTACACTGTTAGAACCTATCGCGCAGCCAGTCCCCAGTTCCAACTTGTCGCAGACTATCTCCACATTGTCACCCACGCGAACGCCTTTTTCCAAGACAACTTCTTCGCCTCGAATGAAGCTATTTGCTCCTATCGTCACATCAGTGTCAACGCTCACTCTGGAAGCCTCTATTTGGTCTCTTACCCTGCACATTTCGACTGCCTCTTTTAAGGAAGACGGCGACTGATATCTGCGCCTACATCCGTTGTCCCGGGTTCTTCAAGAACAGACCGTTGATCAGCGTATGATAGTCAGCAAAGTAGGTGCTTAGAACCTGATAGACGACGTTATCACTGATCTGTTCCCAGTCGTGGCTGGCATCCACCCTCTGCAGTCCATAGAGGTGGGTCAAGCGCTGATAGGCGGCGGACTGGGCAGCCAGGAAGCTTGCAGGCATCCCGTCTGGCGAGCGCGACCGCGCTGTCTCCGGTGACACATCAAGCCAATATGCCACTCTCGGACGCAGGCTGAGCACGCGCAGTATCTTGGCCGCCAATCGCCTTTCGATGGACGTTTCATCAAAGTACGCCGCCCACTCGGCGAGAGCATCGTAGACGTAGCGATCACAGATGACCACGCGACCGCGCAGGAGAGGCAAGGTAACACGCCTCATGTACCGAAGCAGTAGCTCAATTGCTGTGAGCCACGACCACCCCCAGCGTATCCAGGGTAAGCGAAATCGTTGCTGTCTTGATCGCACCTTGACTTCCGTGGTTTTGGTAGAGACGTAGCATGCTACGTCTCCACGAAATCTAGTGAACAAACCCACCAGACGCGAAGAGCCGCCTCGGCTCCACACGTAGCTGGCCTGGAGATGACAGGTCTCAAAAGCCGCCTGCAGTGCCTTAGCTTGTGTCGTCTTGCCACAGCCGTCCATACCGCTGAATGTAACCAACATAGCTGGCTGGCTGTGAATGTGTAGACGCAGCTTGGTGCCATTGCCAGTGTGTACCGCCAGGTCCTTGAGCTTGCGCACAGTGCTTCGCGTAGGGTCGCGCACCAACTTACCATAGAAGAGGATTTTACTGAAGACAAAGGGGATGCGCAACGGCATCTCCCTGACACCAGCCTCACCGTCGTTCCATTCCCTGCTGCAGAGCGCAGTCAGCGCACCTGGGCCCAGGTATCGTTCCAGCCGCGCTCGTGTCCAGGCAGGGAGCGCATGCCATGCACGTTCCAGTATCGCCAACGGCACAAGGCTTTCGCCGTACAGTGCACGCTCCTGATAAGCACAGAGGAGCAAGGACACGTTCAGACCGTCACGCCACCCTCGCCACGTTGCTATGCGGTAGACCTCATCCCATTCTACACCCCGCCGCAGACAGTGCGCATACTTGATCACATCCAGCAATGCCACGCGCTTGTCCTCATAAAAGTAGTGTGCCAACGTGGTCACCAGCGCATCTTCTGGAGCCGGAACGATAACCAGAGGGTCATCATCGGCCACCCGACAGCGCTTCCAAAGGGTCTCTTCATCGAGGAATGACACCATCCAGCCCACGTGCTCGTGCACATGAATCGCAGAAATCGAGCGGCCCGCGTGAAACCTGCGAAACAGGCACTTGAGCGGCTCCTCAACGTTCTTCAGTTCCACATAGCCCAGTTCGCACAAGACGGCCCTGACTCGTTCTACATCATGCGGCCTGTAGAGCAGGTCGAGATTATCACTCCTATAGGGAAAAGATGGCGCCAGACCCACCGATTTAATCATAACGTCCTTGATGCCCTCAGCGGCAAGCGCCTCCTTCACCAGTTTGTACTCTGCGCGCAGGCTTTCGAGTTCTCCCCCCTCCGCACGGCGAGCAGCCCGGAACAGCGGATCGCTGAGCAAGCGAGGGCCTCCTTCGGATTCAGCCAGTGACACCAAGGGCACTTTGTTCTTCCGCAAGATTCTTAGAACGGTCTGCACATCGCAGGCTGACCAGGGCAACTCGCGCTGCGAAACCCGCAGTGGGTCGGCCAAATACGCAGCACAAAGCTCCTCCGGCGAAAAATGGCGCCGCATCACTGACCAACCTCGTTTCTCTGCAGCAGGCGTACCAGAGTCTGGGCGGCCGCAGACCACGTACGTGATTCGACCAGCGCTCTCGTAGCACATGGCGTAGACACAGCCGCATTCACCATGTTTTCAAGTTCCGCCCGGCCATGCAAGTAGAACAGGCCACGACCTTGGCAGAAGAAATCCGGGAGCCCACCAAAAGGCGTGCAAATGACCGGCAGGTTGCAGGCCATTGCCTCCAGTACAGACAGCGGTATCTCAATAGCCGCTGTATCGCCTTCAGCGAGGAAGAGATAAACGTCCGACAGCCGGTAAATGTCCTCCATATTTGCTAGGTACGTGTCAATCACCGTGGCTCCCTCGCCTCGCAAGGTTTCTTTCAATGCCTCATCCTGTTCAGTGCTGGTGCTGCCCACCACAACCGTGTGATAGTTTCGGCCACCTTGAAGCGCCAGAAGGCGGGAAAGGTTGCGCGTGCCCTTCAGATGGCCTACGTGCGTCACCACTTTGGCTGCAGCAGGAATCCCATACTTGTTTCTCAGCGCTGCTTTCTCCGCTGGTGAGGCCGGACGAAAGCGCTGCGTGTCCACGGCCGGCGGAAAAAGGACCGTGTGACATCCCAGGTCACGAAGTACTCCTACAGTGCGCGAGGACTGGGCTAATACCAGGTCGGGGGCCAGGCGACCAATCAGCAGCTTGCCCCACACTGTGTAAGGCCTGGGCTGCAGAGTGATAAGGACTGTGTATGCACTGCGCCCGTAGAGAGCGAGCATCTTGGCGCGAGCAAAGCTGAATACCGTACCGCAGGCTGTCGGCACATAGACTATAGCCTGCGGCCGAAAGCGCCTGATGGCACTGCTCAATCGAGCGCTGAGCAAAAGGCGGTTGACATCCACGTTCTTGATGCCATACTCCGCGTCCTCCAGCCCGCCACTGGTGAGGGCCAGCACATCATGTGCAACAGCCAGTGCCCCGATCAAATGCACCGCAACATTCTTGATACCTTCATCGTAGGGGGCACGCAGGCGCTCGGAAAAAAGTGAGAGCCTCACGGCGCTGTCCTCCCTGCGACCTCATAGTACAGTTGGCGGTATCTTGCGGCGACTGCCTCTAGCCGGAAACGTTCTGCGAGTTGGCGGGATCGCTGCCCCATGCTACGACGCAATTCCCTATCAGCTAACAACTCCACAATGCGTCGTGCGAAGCCCTCAACGTCATCAGGTTCAACGCTGAAACCGCTGCGCCCATCCTCCACCAGATCAGGCACACCGCCAACCCGAGTTGCCACAACAGGTTTGCTGGCAGCCATTGCTTCAATCACCGCCATCGGCGCCGTCTCCTGGCGCGAGGCCAGAACAACAGCCGCGCAGTGCGCATACTCCTGCAACAAGTGAGGCGTGTCTTGCAACCCGAGAAACTCCACATTGGACTCCAGGCCCTGTGCAGTCACGAACTCGCGCACCTTGCGGTAATAGACCTGACTGGTTGTTCTGCCGGCAATGCGCAGCCGTACGTTCGGCACTTGTTGGCGTACAATAGCTAGGGCACGTAACAGATCGAGCACATTCTTACGCTCGTCAATCGTGCCTACATAAAGCAGCCGCTCTTCTTCCTCCAGGTCGGGGATGGCGAAGAACTCTGACGGTATCGGATTGTCTATGCGGTGGAAGCAGGCACTGCTACGGCTGCGGTACTCCTCCAGCACGTACGGACTGATGGCAACGATATCGTGTACATGCTGTACGGCGTAACGATCACACCACCTTTCCAGTAAAAAGCGACAGCGGTCGAACAGCGTGCTCTTGTATATCTGAGCTTCGCGGTGCACTATGCCATGGATCGTGAAAATGGTCGGATAGCCCGCACGTAGCGCAGCTACGGTGTAGTGGGCCGCATGAGTGTTGACCACACCAGGCTGCACCTGACGCAGCAGTCGCTCGACACGCACAATAGAGGCCAGGGTGTTCGGCACAAACCGCCGCTTGGGCATAGCGATGTAGTAGATTTTGGTATCGTTGTCCTCGACAATGGCGCTTTTCTGGATGTCAGCATGGCAGTGGATGACGTGTATCTGCAGGTCATCGTAGGTCTGCAATCCACTGACGAGATTCTGCACTACTGCCCGCACACCTCCGGGCGCCCTTGCGCCAGGGACAGGGTACAGAGCCACCAGGCCCACCCGGAGTTTCATCTTCCAGTCACCAAGAACCATAGATACTTCTTCAGATCCTTCTTGATTCCCACATTGACAAAGCAGCCGCTGTTACAGTGCAAGCAAGCCGAACGGGTCAGCTCTTCACGAAAAGCAAGATTCTCAGGATCGTAGTAGATTGCACTACAGGGGTTGGCAGGCAATCGGCCAGCACGGTTCGCAGCTAGACAGTTACCTATCTTGCGCGCCGATAAGCAGTAGTAGATGTCCCCACGTGCGTCAAGCACGAACGAGTCCAATGCGAACGGACAAGGCGTCTGTCTACGACGACCATCACGATACATCCTCAACATATCGTTCCAGTAATAGGACCTAAAGTTGGACGGATAGCGGTCGGCAGCGAGTTCCTGCAAGAAATTGAACAAGTACTCCCGATCTGCCTCGCCAAAATCTAGCTCGCTACGTCGCTCAATGTTGGAAACATAGGTTTCGTGAAAGCCGACCAATTGGAATCCCAGTTCGATGCCATGCTCACCACACCAGGCCTGCAGTTCGCGCAGCTCATAGAGGTTCTTGCGGGTGATGACACAGGCAGCGCCCAGCCAGAAGGGCTGTTCTGCTTGCAGATCTTTCAAACCCATCAGACACTGTTCTGTCCTGGCAAATGCCCCTGGGACGTTACGCATCTCATCGTGCACTTGTCCCACGCCGTCCAAAGACACTGAGACGTTGAAGCGGATCCTGCGTTCCGCACAGAGCTTCAACATGGCCCGGCTGTCGGCGAGGACGCGCCCTACGGCCAGACCGTTAGTGATCAGCGTCACCGACCCCAGCTGAGGCATCTTGTCCATAAAGACTTCCGTTAACGGGATCAAGTCGCGGCGCAGACTGGGTTCGCCTCCGGACAAGGTCAGCTGCTCGATGCTGTGGAAAATGCTGTCATCCAGCACGCGAGAGAAATCTTCCAGGCTCATCTCGTCGTGCTCTTCCTGCTGCCAGATATTGCACATTACGCAGCGCGCGTTGCAGCGATAGGTAACGTTGATCTGCAACTGACGTGGTGCTAACGTGCGAAAATAGCCCGAGATGTTGTACTCGTAGAATCCACGAGCAATGACGTCCCATCGCGCTGTGAATAGTTTGTTCACGAAGGAACGGCGCATGGTTCCCTCCACTCTCAATTTACAAGTTGCAAGTAGACCTGGCGTGTCTCACGAGCCACCACGTCGGCACGGAAGCGAGCCTCCGCCAGTTCACGTCCGCGACAGCCCATCCGTACACGCAGTTGGTCGTCGCCCAGGACGCGCAGCAGCGCAGCAGCCAGCCCAGCGACATCCCCATAGTCCACCAACAGGCCAGTGACGCCGCCCTCAACCATGTAAGGCACCCCGCAGACCCGTGTGGCCACTACAGGGCGGCCAGCAGCCATCGCTTCGGCCACGACTACCGGGGCTGTTTCCTGCTTCGAGGGCAGGGCCAGCACCGCACAGCGTGCGTATTCCCCCACCATTTGCTCCATGGTCAAGGAACCCAAAAAGGTTACTGCTGCGTCAAGACCGTGCCGTGCAACGAGCTGGTGGCAGGCCTCAAAGTAAGCCGGAGCGCTCCCTATTTCGCCTGCCACTCGCAGGCGAACTTGTGGTAAGGTGTTCTTCACTTCAACCAGTGCGCGCAACAGGTTTAGGAGGCCCTTACGAGGGATGACTCTACCTACGTATAGTATGGCGGCTTCTTCTTCCTCCTCATTGCTCACCGCGAAGAACCTGTCATCCACTGGATTTTCGATCCGATACACACGCCCCTTGAAGCCCCCTGTGCGTTCCAGTTCTTCTTCCACGTAAGGACTGATGGAAATAACATTCTCCACTCTGGCCAGACAATACTTCTCGTAGACGGTATTCATGAAGCCCCTCAAACGAGCAGCCAGCCCTGTGGCGAACTCGGCCTCGCGGAAGAAGATGCCATGTGTGGTAACAACGTGGGAGCAGGAGAAACCAGCAGCAGTGCCGGCATAGATGCCCATGCCTTGCGCGTGTACAATGTCAGGCGACAAGCGCTGAAGTGCACGCCGCATGCTCCACACATCCCTTACGTGGAAGGTTAGCCGGCCCAGACGCCTGCGCTTCAGAATATGCAGCGGCCATCCGGCCCCGGTCGTGCTCAGCCTATCCTCAATCCCTGGCTGACAGGTAACTACATGCAAATCCAGGTCGTCAAAGCGTGCCAAGCCTCGCAGCAGAGGCACCATGATTGCCTCAATCCCGCCCACAAGCTGCTCTTCGTTGAGTGGATACTGGCCAAGCATGGCTACACGCATAGAGGTTACACCTGCGCTTGCTGCAGGCGCGGTCGAGACGAGCGCAAATGACCTGCGTAGCCTAGAATTGTGCCGGTGACTAAGAAGAACACCAAACTGGTAAAGACGTTTATCCAGAGATCCACAGCAGCCGCGGACACAGTGTAGACGGCAATGACTGCCCAGCCTGATACCAACAAGGCTCTATCCACCCTACTGTCCTCTCTAGGACGGCGGAACATGGCCCACATCTCCAAGAACATGGAAATGAATATCAGCACGTATGGTATGAAGGAGACCAGCCCCATAGTCGAAAGCACAAGAACATAGCTATTGTGCGGTGTTGGCTGGTCATAAGCAAGAGTCGGCCAGTAGCCGCCGTACTCCAGGAAATAGTGGGCAAAATTGCCTAACCCCACTCCGAAAAGCAAATCGTTCCGAATCATCTTCTCGCTTGCTTCCAGCATGGTCAGACGGAATCGAAGCGAACTGACATTAGAAAGCCGCTCAGTAGCTACCGCGCTCTCACTGATTACCTGCCAGTACACCAGACCAACAACGGCAGCAATGAGTAAGATGGGCAGCAGAATGCGCCGGTATTCCCATGCACAGAGCAGCATAATAAACAGACCAACGACTAATGCCAGCCAGGCACCCCGGTTGTAGCAGAAAAAATTACCCAACAAGGCTGCCAGAAACAATGCGCCGTAGAATGCCCTGGCATACGGGGAACGCTCCCGTACAAGCTTGTAAAGTGCAATGGGAACGACCATCCCCAACACGGTGGCCAGGAAAGCCGGGCTACCCAGAAGGCTAACGACCTTGGGCAGGCTCCGCGTGTAGGATGGTGTCCCGCCGATTGCGCCTAGGTTGGAGACGAGCGGTTGGCCAGTGAGACTCTCGTAGAAAACCATGAAAGACAAGTAGATTCCGATCACCGCCAGGGCCAAGCCAAGCTTATCCAGCCCGGTCTTCTCTTCATAGAGGTTTTTGGCCAAGGCGAAGACCAGAAAAGGCGTGATGAACTTGTCGAACAAGACCTGGACACTGCGGTTAATGCCAGCCAGTCCAGCCGCCGCCGAGGGCAACACCGCAATGCAGAACATGACCATGAATACTTCCACTGCGCCTAACCGCCGCATCTTCTTCTTGCCGATGGCCAACTGCGCCACCCAGACAACGCTCAACGTGGCAACAGCCAGGCGAGCCAGACTCAAGTCTGGAATGCCAGGCGGCAGTCGAATGTTGAGGATGTGCCAGAGCGTTGTGTGATGTGCCAATGCATAAGGCGCCACGATAATCCACAGCAATAGACCATTGACAGGGCTCATAAGAATAACAACTATCAGGCCGCCTATTGCCACTAGGCGCACCGCGTCTTGCCAATTCGGTGAGACGACTAGCTTGCCCAGGAAGAGTGCGAAGACTATAGCAAAGGCCACTAGCAGCAAGCCAGCCAGAAGGGTCTTGCCCAACCGAACCACTTTTATGAATCGCGCTTCGTCCATACGCATAGCCTAGCTCTCTGTCCGTACAGTTCCAAGATGCCTAGGGGTGGGCACGCTGTCTTCTCCAACTACCCTGCTTGTTCTGTCGGGTAAGTGCGAGGAGATCGCTACCACCTGCTCTGCGCGTTGCTTCAAGGCAGCAACTACTCTCACATCCGTTGGTCTTCGTTGATACGCAGACTCGAACCTGCCCCTCGTTTTGCTGTCCCACGATTTCTGACAAGGCTGACACGCGACTAGTATACATTCGTTAAGCATAGCACGCAAACATGAAGACTTTGTGAATCTAGCACAACTCTATATGAAGGCTTTGGCAGATGGCCGCATATGCCGTATAATACGATGGAAGTTGACTACAGTACCACCGCCCAGGGGAGGCTCCAAGCGCCATGAAAACGGTTGTCTCCGTCATATTCATCGCTTCACTACTGGTCTTGATAGTGCCCAGCGCTCCCCAAGGGCACGAAGACCAAGTTACCCACGCACCTGTCGCTTTCGCTGGCAGCCTTGCTTTGTCAACCATGGGAAGCCAGCCAAAGAGCCTCCAGGAAACTGAGAGCACCATCACCTTGCAGCACGGAACGAACGGCTACTCAGGCTGCAAGGATACGTACATCTCATACCAGTACGGTCGGGATACCAACTACTCCTGGCAAAACGTGCTCCGAGTTGGTTACAAACAACAGAACTCCGCACTCGTCCACTTCGACCTGTCTCCCATCCCACCCAACGCTACCATCACTCAATCTACCCTCCAGCTCTATGCCACGGGCTGGAGCGGTTCCAATATCACACTGGGCGCTTACTGCGTCCTGCGCAATGCAGACCCCAACCAAGCTACCTGGGATCAGGCCACACTGACTAGCTACTGGGACCAGCCCGGCTGCAACGATACCTCCACCGACCGCCGCGCTAATCCCGAAAGCTCGCTGACAACCAGCGGCATCCACAAGTGGTACGACTTTGACCTTACTGCCCTGACCCAGGAGTGGGTCAACAGCACACTCACCAACAACCGCGTGCTCCTCCGCGCTCTACTGGCGAATAACACACTCTACTTCGCCAGCGCCCAGAACAGCAGTGTCAGCTTGCGCCCCAAGCTGGTCATCACCTACCGCACTGCTGGCGGCTCTACCGCAACGTCTACCCATACGCCAACACCTACGCCCACAACCACTACCAGCAGCACCCCAACGTACACGCCTGTAGGCGGACTAACCAGTAGTCCCACCTGCACGCCCAGCCTGTCACCATGCCCCGCGTCAGACTATTGCGCTTCTCTCTCACTATCCACTGCTGATTCCCGACTGGCTGCTGCCCTACGTTGCCCTCAACTTCTTCCTGCTGTCCGAAACGGCTCGCGTCCGCATCACGGCCTTGATGCGGAAATACACTGTAGCTGCCTACCTCAGCGGCCACATCCACAGCACCTATGAACTGGTTTAACCCACCAGTGGCGCCCTGCAATTGTCCACGGCTACCTGCGGTCAACACGGAGTGTATCGCCTCGTCGCTCTCAATGATGGTGTACTCTCCACTGGCGTCGCCCAGGCTGAACAACCTTCCCCACTCATCTTTATCACCCGCCCACAGCAGTACTACCCGAGAAGCCCAGCTCTACCATTCACGGCCTTCAGCAGGTCAGAGTACTCGCCTTCTCCCACGCTCCCATCCAGAACGTTTCATTCCCTGTTGACAAAGGAAGCCCGGTCCCTATGTCATACCAGGGAGGCAACCTTTGGAGCGCCTCATGGGATGCCGGCACCGCCAGCCAAACCCATCATGTGCTTGCGGTCAGTGCCACTGACGCCACAGGGCGTACTTCCATGGAAGCAGTTGATGTTATGGTTAGTGCAGCAGGTACGCCCTCCAACATTGCGCTTGACAGCCCGACCGAGGGAGAGACTGTCAGCGGAGTCGTGAGTGTGTCCGGTCTGATCAGTGATCAAGACGGACTGAGGGCTGTGCGTATCTATATTGATAGCGCACTGCGCTCGGAAATCCCATTGCAGGGCACCACTCGCAGCTTTAGCTGGGCGTGGGATACATCTCAGATGAGCAACGGACAACACTGCGTTCGCCTATACCTGTACGACCAGGCATACCATAGTGCCTGGACCGACTCTGTTCACGTCACAGTCCTTGACGCTCTCGCCGACACTCCACCATCCATCTCCCTGCTCACGCCAACCAATGGGCAAGCTATCTCCGGTGAGGTTGAAGTGAAGGCTAGTGCGGCCGATGACCTGGGACTGACGCGTATTGTATTTCGATATCGGCGGGAGAGCGACGACGCGTGGACTGCTTTCGCCGTCATTGACCCTGCGGATATGGACAACCTAACTACGCCCTTCCCCACATCTGGCCTGTACGCCGCTCAATTGCAGACCTCCGCACTGATCAACGGAAGCTATTCCCTTCAGGCCGTGGCCTATGACACGGCAACGTACGTACAGACCGCCACAGCCACTGCTAGCATCACCGTGCAGAATACGGAGCCCATGCCTCCCATCGTGGTTACAGGCACCATTGCTGTGCCATGGAGCGACCATTACCAGATCAATGGCCTGACTGACCAATTCACGGACCAGATTCTGATCGGCTCGCCATTCCATGCTGGCTTCCACTTCACCGGTCTGGACATTCCACGCAACGCAACCACAGTATCCTCCACGCTGACCCTGACCAACCTGTGGTACCAGACCTCGTCCTGTTGCCTGCGCATCGAAGGTGAGTTACATGGCAACCCAGAGAATTTCCTTGGCAGTAGTCTAGCTTTCCGTCCTAGGACGACCGCGAGCGTCATCTGGACAATACCCCACGGTGTGGCCAGCTTTGGCACGAGTCCAGACCTGCGCAACATTATCCAAGAAATAGTTTCCCTGCCAGACTGGCGACCGGGGAGCAAGCTGGCGTTGTTCATCACTTCGGCAGGGACAGGAACCCGTGCTGTCAACTGCTATGAGGGTAACAGGGCTAAAGCAGCCCGGCTAAACGTTTCATATGTCTTGGCTCCGCACTGATGCCGACTGCAAATCGGGGCGGTTTGGCGACGAGGTCTACACGCATGAGCGCGTCCCCTCCACGTTGGGCTGTCTCGCCTCAAGTTGAGATCCGCGGCAGCATGTGGAGTGTGTGTAATAACCCCCCTAGTCTCTTTGGGCTCTGATTGCATATTCCCATGGCAGATCCTAGCCCAATAACTCGCGATAGACAGCTTGTACGCCATCCACGTATTGCTGTACATTGAACCGTTCTCGTACCCTGGCCTGGCCCTTTCGCCCCATAGCCACTGCCAGGTCTCGATGTGTCAGAATATGCACAATCGCGCGAGCAAGGGCCTGCACATCCCCGGGAGGGACTAGAAGGCCTTGGACTCCATCTTCGATGATCTCCCGCGCCGCGCCTGCATCCGTAGCTACAACAGGCTTTCCAGCAGCCATAGCCTCGATAAGCACCCGCCCAAAGGGTTCAGGAGAGATAGAGGCCAACACCAGAACGTCCAGGGCAGACATGACTGTTGCCATGTCAGACCGAAACCCGCTGAAGATGATGTGGTCAGCCAGCCCCAGTTCGTCACGCAGTGCCAAGAGCATACTGCGATAATCAGGCTCGTAGGGAACCGGGTCACCAATGACGATGCCTCTAGCATTGGGCACAGCAGTTCTGACCCGCGCCATAGCTGTCAAGAAGACTCGGTGCCCCTTCCAACCCTCCAGCCGTCCCACGATTCCGACTGCCAGGTGGTCACTCGCCAGGTTAAAGCTCTTGCGCCCGCGCCGTGAATCGAGCGTGGCGGCGAAGGCAGAAACATCAAGACCATTATACACGACGCGGCCTTTCGCGTGAGGCACACCTGCTTCCAGGTGGCTTCTCTGCACAGCCTCTGAGATGTATATGAATGAGTCAGCCAACCCCGCCAGCTTTTTGTCAAACCAGTTGAGCTTCTCAAAGTGTCGGACGTGACACACACAAGGTACACCGGCCATCCTGGCGGCGATAATGCCCTCGCGGTCGTGGCCCACACGGATGTTCGTGTGTACCAGATCAATCTGCCTCTGGGCAATGATGCGTCGCAACGCTCTGGCTCGTGGCCACACACGGCGCATCAGCAGCACGCCAAAGCCCAGTGCGTGGTAAAGGGCTGAACCCCTCGCAGTCTGTCGCAGCCAGCGGACAGGAGCCGACTCTCTCGTCTGCCTGACCCATGCGGGGCGATGGTCTTGCGCACCGTACACATTCCACACTATTACATCCGCACCCAAGGCCCGAAAGTTGCTCACATACGCATGTGGCGTGTAGACGACGATGATAGGCTCATAGCGAGCACGGTCTAGCTTTTTGAGCAATTCGTAGAGGCTGATAACAGAGCCTCCCACTGTCGGCGCTGTATCCAGGTAGAGCACTCGGTACTTGCTTGCCATTGGGGTCACCGCTCTCCGAGACTGCTTCCGATGGCTTCACCTGCCTTCTGTGACCAAGGACTGACGAGCAAGACTATGCTACCAATCAATGTCAGCAGACTGATGCGGGAAGTCGGTTTGAATGACTCAGGCTCATAAATGAACTCCACCGTATGCTGGCCTGCTGGCAAGTACACAGCGCGAAAGGCATAATCTGCCTGGTAACTCTCAGTTCTAACGCCGTCCACGTACGCCTTCCAATCCGGATAGTGACTGTCACTGAGGAACAAGAATCCATTGGCTGAGGTGCTGGCCAGGATGGTCACGTGGTTGGGATCATAACGCGTTATCTCGGTCGTCGCTTGCGGCGCACCGCCCCGTGGTTCCACGAAATCTCGCGGAGGTGACTTCTCCAGAATAATCTCCGAAACCAGGTCGAACTCTGGATTCTGCAAGATGCTCAGCACATCCTGGCTGTCTTCGCTCTCGCGAACGCGATGCACAATGAAAGGACGCGGCAGGCAACACAGATCTTGGTAGATACTGATGTCCCTGTCCACATCCAACAGGCGCAGATGGCGCAATCCGCTGGGGCGAGAACAGGTCAGAACGTACTTGACATTTAAGAGCCCCAGCAACCTCGGCTGTAGTTGTGTGGTGAATATGATGCCATAGCTCAGTCAATCCCGGCCGACTATCGCTTTGCAAAGCTCCAGGTACCGGGGACGGGGAAAGTCAAGGCCCCGCACGTCGTACAGGCCGTGTACCATGCATGTGTTGGGCATGACATCAATGTTTGTACCCACGATGCGAAAGATGTCCTTGTCGCTCTTGACCAATTGCAAAGCAGGTGTTTCGGGTAATATGCGTTCCTCCCGGATAGTCGAGTGATAATCCATCCCAAAGGCAAACAGGTGTACAATCACCAGAAGCAGCAGAATCGCCTGCACTATCTTTCGATTCAGAAGCCCGCGCAGGTAGAGCATGAACAGCAGAATCCCAGCCAGAGCGATGAGAACTGGCCAGTACAGCATGACGTTCTACACACTGAAGGCTCGCATGAGAACCTCGTGTGACAGTTGCCCGGCCCTCGCAGGCGTGAACCTGGCCTCCATGCCTCTGAGAATCCAGCGCCTGATCAACAATGCGGGTATAGTCACTGTCACGAAGCACGTCAAAAGCCCTATGACTGCACGCAAGCGAGACTTTGTTTCAGCACCTGCGAGGTGTAGACGCGCCACGGATAGAAGTGATAGGCCTGATCGTACAACAGGATATTGTGCAGCTTCGTTGACTCCGCTGGAGCATGGCAAAAGCAGACAGGGTCAGTATAGGCGATATCTACTGGCAGCAGCTTGCGGCTCAGAAACACAGCCTTCCAGAAGAAGACAGCCAACAGAGTCAGCAGCAGCGAGACTTGCAGTATCTCCCAGCGACGTGCTACTATCTCTTTGGGCTGCAATGCGCGCCGCACCGTGTTCACTGCTATACTAGGCGGTTTCCTGCCTGGCAGAGGCACGCAAGGTAGAAAGAAACTCCAAGATAAAGGCCAGGATGACACCGCCAATCAGGCTCACTATAGTACCAACCATCAGCATCTTGGGAGTACCTGACGCCGCCGGGCGGTCAGGCATGCGCGCTGGCTCAATGATCTGGATGAAGCTCACGTTTGTGGCCTGGGTCTGCTTAAGCTGTGCCTCATTCTCCTTGTCTGCTAGAAAGTTGTAGTTCGATTGCACGCGGATCACAGCCCGCAGCAAATTCTCGTACTCAGTGGTGAACTCTAGCAATTCTACCAGCCCGGACTCCTGTTGCGCGATGAGCTTATCGTATTCCGCCTCCTGCGCACGAATGCCAGCAACGTTAGCATCCTGACCAATTGCCAGGCGTTGATAATTGACGGCGGCTTCCGTTGACACTGTCTTGGTCGCCTCTTCAACGTACTTGGCGGACATAGCTTGCGCCCTTTCGCGCTCTACAACCAGCCTGGCACGCTCCAGCCGCAGTCCACACAACTGGTCTTGAACGGCAGTGATCTCCCGCGTCAGCGAATCTACGTTGTGGTTTATTCTGAACTCCAGGAGGGCGCTTGAGGCCACAGCGAGTGCCTTCTCCTCCTCGGCCAACTGTTCCTGAATGAACTGCAGGGCTACCGTGGAAGGCTTTGCGCGCGTCTGCGCGTAGCACTCGAAGGCGTTCTCTACGTGTGCCGTAGCAATGGCCTCTACCAGCATAGGATTATCGGCAACGAACGTTATGTGCAGGAACTCTCCGTCGGCAAAGGCCGTCAAACCATCAAGGAGTTCTGCGGCGGAGATGCCCAGGTTCAAGTCGGTGATAGTTTGCCAGGCGACATAGCCGCTGCGCAAGGCCGCGTCAAACTGCACCTGAACCGCTACAATCTCTTCCGTGCTTCCCACAGGTCTGGCCTGTGCGAACAAAGAGACCTCCTGAGGCTCTGGCGCAATCACTTGCAGTTTCACGTAGGCCCGATACACAGGCTTCGCGGTCAACGAATCGAACACAATAACCGCGGTGGTCACTATGAAGATCAAGGCGATCAACCACCACCGCTTCCTGATGATCCTTAGATAGGTCAGAGTCTCAGCAGCCACTGTCTTGTTCCTCCTCTTCTCTCAGGGCAGCCTCTCTCACCTGCAGCAATCGCCGCTCCCTGAGCCGCTTTGCAATCGTAGCCGAGAGCGAGGCCACACGGCGGTCCCAAGTATGCTGAGCAGCAACACGCTGTCTGTTGGCCTGTAATGCGGGGCTGTCCTCGTTCAGAACTGCACTTATGCTCGTGATGAACTCCGTTTCAGTTGTGGCGATCCGCACCACCTCAGAGAACCTTTGTGCAGCAGGCACGTCGGTCGTCACTACTGGCTTGCCACACGCCAGGTACTCGTACAGTTTCAAAGAGTCAATGTTTCGCGTCCACTCGTTGATACGATAGGGCAATAGACACACGTCGCAAGCAGCAATGTAGCGGGGCACTTCCTCAACAGTCTTGCGCCCCAGAAAGTGAACGTGCGGCAGTGTGTGCAGCGTTTCCAGTGCGCGCTGGCCTTCCTCGTCCGCGACAGTAATCGGCCCTACTATAACCAGGGACCAGTCAGCACAGCAGCGCGCCACCTGTGCCAACAGAGCAAGATCCACCTTGTCATTAACCGCTCCGACGTAGCCTGCAATAGGTGACGGTACAGTTGCCACGTCAGCAGGGGGCGGGGCGCCACTCTCCAGAACCGCAGCGAATGCCTTGTAATCCACGGCATTGGGAATCAGGAAAATCCGCTCATTCAGCGGCCGCTTGCGTTCCAGCAAAGTTGGCGAAGTGACAAACACTAGGTCTGCCCTTTGCGCCAATTGCTGTTCCATGCGCCGCAGGATGGGACGCCAGGCATCGCTGACCCCGCTATAGCCAGTGTACTCGTCAACAATGTGATAGATCACCAGCTTCTCGTCAAAGCGGCCAATGAACACCTCCATGTCCGGCAGAAAAAGCCACAGGATTGGTTTTTGAAAACTCAGTTGTTTGAGCACGCGTCGCAAAAAGGCCATATAGATGGCCTGCGTGGCCACACGCAGCGGAAAGCGATCAGCCCTCGGTGCCCACAACGGAGGCTGGTAGACATACAGGTTCCTGTACGCCTGGCCCAAATGCGGACCCCGCATATCGGTCAGGCCAATCTGCCCGCCCCATAGGGAGCGCAGCATCGGGTGCAGATACGCCCAGGGCTCTACGTACAAAACCTTATTGGCACGCGCCAGCCTGGTCATGATGTGATGACGATTACGCCAGATGTCATCCCAGGGCCCAGGCGCAAAACACAAGATATCCTGCCCCTCGATCATTGTTGGCTACTTCTCGGCTTCCAAAACGTCTGCGTAGATAGAGGCAAACCTAGGAGCCAACGCTCGCCATTCGTGCCCCCTGGCCCAGGCCAGGGCTTTCCTTCCTGCTGCTTCCATGTCTGAAAGGCGGGCCTGCTGCAAAGCCCGCAGGAGGCCATCGCAGGCTGCCGGGTCATAGATGATGCCTCGCCCATCAGCCGCCAACTCGGGAAAGCCACCTAAAGCCGGGGCGATGATCGGCTTGCCAAAGGAAAAAGCTAGGATAGCAGCACCTGAAGTCATCACATCGCGATATGGCAGCACGCAGACGTCACAGGCGTTCATAAAGTACTGCACCTCCGGGTCCGGCACGTACTCAAACCAAGTACGTATCCTCCTTCTGTCGCGCGCGAGCTGAGCCAGGGCTTCGCCATACGCTGGGTCGTGCACGTTGCCAGCGATCACCAACCAGCAAGCGTCAGCGGCCAACTGACTGAACGCAGCAACCAAGTTCTCTACGCCTTTGTAACGCCGAATCTGTCCCAGAAAGAGGTAGATTAATGCATTGTCCGCCAACCCCAATCGTCCCCTTGCCTCCTGTTTTGTGCAATTGTTGGGATAAGCGCCAATGTAGCTGCCATGTGGCACCACATAGATCCGCTCGCGCCGTCCGTAGGTCTGGGCTACGTTCAACCTGGCTTTTTCGTCGTGCACGTGTAAAGCGTCGGCAAAGGCAAAGAGCACACGGTTGGCTATGCTATCAAGGAATGGGAAGGGCCGTTCGTGTGGGTTCAGATTATGTACGGTATAGACGATTTTGCATCCCACAGCTTTAGCCCAAACGAGTCCCGCCAGCACTGCCGCCAACAGACGAGCGCTGCGGACCAGCTTCGGCGAGGCGTACAGCAGTTCCAGCCAGTGCAGATGTAACACGTCAGCCCTCCCCTGCCACGATCGTACCATACGAGGGGAGAGCCCAGCCGCGGTCGAGCAGGAAATCCCTACCCCGCGCAAGGCCTCCTGCAACAGCCTCACATAGGGATTCATGCGCACTTTGGAGATCTGAATCACGCGGCCCACAGTTGCTCTCACGGGTCTCTACTCCGCATTGCCCATCAGCTTTTTTCCTGATTGCTCAACTTCGACCAGTAAGCCAGTGACAAACCTACGCGCATCTCCGTCAAAAACGAACACGAGCAGCGCATAGACTACGATCATCAGTACGCCGGCCATTACCAGGGAGATGAAGCCGTGCTCCCTTGATACTTGTACGTAAGACCACCTGGCCGCCACCACAGAAACCACCGAAAACACGCACGCCATCCACAGTGCCAGCACATAGTCCAAGAACCTAGCGCCAATAACTCGGTTGGTCAAGGCTGCAGAGATGACAAAGTCCACAATGGACACTGCGGCAGAGAGCACGCTCACCCCTACGATGCCATAGTACTTGGCAGCCGGATACAGCAGGATGCCCATCACCACAAGACGGGAAACCGCGATGTAGGTCAACCAGTTGGGTTTACCGCCTGCCTTGAAAACACTGCCCATATTGACCGCCACAGAACGCAACAGACCATAAACGCCCAGCACCTGCAGTGGCACTATCGAAGGTGCCCACTTCTCGCCATAGATTGTGTAGATGAAGGGTTCTGCGAAAGCAATCATGCCCACAGCCATCGGGATGGACAACAACGAAACGTAGTGCAAAGTCCTGAAAAAAGCACGACGCAGGGCCGCTATGTCATCCTGGATCTTGGAGTATGCTGGGAAAAGCACCTGGCCAATGATGCGGGATATGTGAGTGGCAGGCAGGTTTGCTGTGTTATAGGCAAAACCATAGTAGCCAAGCGGGTCAGCACCGAGCACTCGACCAATGAAAGTGCTATCCAGGTTGGTGATCCCGAAAATCAGCAAGCCGCTGCCCACGATGTGCTTCCCATAGTCGAACAGTTCTTTCGCCACTTGACGATCGAATCGCAGTCTGGGTCGCCACCAGGGTACTACAACCCAGGCCAGGACCGACGTCAGAACCGAGTCCACAACTCTGGCGATAACCAGACTCCATACGCCCAGGCCCATCAGTGCCAGTAGAACAGCTACCACGCCATAAGCCACGGTCGGCACCAAGTCTGGAAGCAGCCTTTCGCGAAAAGCAAGGTTCTTGGCTAGCAGTGATAACTGTACCTGCCCAAAAACAGAGATGAGGATGTTGACAGAAAGAACACGCATCACAGATGTCAACTCAGCCGTGCGGTAGAACGCGGCCACATATGGTGCAGCAACGAAGGATACTGAGAACAGGACGACGGCTATGAGAAGCAGCGTGACAAAGGTTGTATCTGCCGCCTTGCGAATGTCTCCTTTGCGATAGATCAGGGCTGATGAAAAGCCCATCTCCCGAAACATCTGCAGGAAATCTATGGCTATGTAGGCCATAGTTACAAGCCCAAAGTCGGCGGGGAAAAGCATCCTGGCCAGGATGTATCGTGTAAGCATCTGAAAGAAGCTTCTCACCGCAGTAGAAACGCCAACCCAAAATGTCCCGACTGTAGCCTGCTGTCTAAGCGTCATTGGGTTCGACCACTTTCCGGCACACCACGACGAAATCCCGGGCGAATAGAGAGGGCCAGCGATGTGCCAACCAGGAATACAGGCGTCGCACGCGGCGCGACCTGACCAGCGGTGGGTAGAACTCTTTGGCCCACAAGCTGGCGCTGCCATCCACTTCCAGGACTCGCAAACCCCGGTTACGGCACAGCTTCTTTGCCTCGGACACAGTGAAGAAGCGAAGGTGCAACATGTCAGTGGGCGAATTCTTCACGTACGGGAAGCGCCCTGTAACTACCCACCAACGACAGAGCCAGTGTGCCATATTGGGCAAACAGACGATGAACTTGCCCCCCGGTTTGAGCACGCGCACACATTGGTCGAAAGACCTTTCGGGAAAGAAGCGATGTTCGATCATTGAATTGGATACCACCGTGTCAAAAGAAGCATCAGCGAAGGGCAGAGGCTCCGTGTCCACGTCTACTTGTTGAGCCGTTATGCCCTTGGCCCGTGCCCGTTCGACAGCCACGACAGACAGATCCGTGCCGGTGACGTGGGCGCCGTGTTCCTGCATCATCTTCGCCAAAACGCCGGGGCCACAGTCCACTTCCAGCACGTTTTCTCCAGGCCCTACTCGTCTGGCGATCAAATCCAGACGCTCCATGTCGAACGTATCGTCCGCCTGCTGCCAGTATGCATCGTAGAACTCGACAAGATTCATTGCATTTTTACCTGCACCGCCGCCAAGTGCCAGTCACACGTGCCCTGATGCGGCCAAGCAAGCGCAATACCGCCTGCGCCTTGTCCGAATCCCCTCTGAAGACGAAACACAATGCTTTGTAGATGCGGTATTTGGCAGGATTCCTTCTCTTCATGCGTAGCTCGCTTTTCAGCTGCTGGAAATGGTCGTATCCCGTCTCCAGCTCAGCAGCGGACAACGTCGGTAGACGAAGGACGCTCTTGCGTTCATAGTAGCTGGGTAGTGACTGCCCCTCGATCAGATAACCGTTGCGCGCGGATAGGTCGTACAGTTCAGTCATCGGGTATGGATAGAAGACGGAGAATTGCAGGTCGGTGGGTTCCAACTCGCGATTAAGGGCGATAGTCTCCTCTATCATGTCCGCCGTCTCTCCAGGTATACCCAGCATGTTGCACGTGTAGATATCCAGCCCGTATCCGCGTGCCAGAGCAAACGCGTGTCGGATTTCATCATTGGACATGCGGCGCTTCAGTATTTCGGCCCGCAAGTCCTCATTACCGGACTCGATGCCAATCCGCACGCCACGACAGCCGGCATGAGCCAAAGCGGCCACTATTTGCTCATCGTTGATGCGCTCAACGCGCGTGTTGATCCAGAACGGAAAGTCGAACTCCTTCTCATAGCCCCGACTGAACTGTAAGGTCCAGTCTCGATCAAGAGTGAAAACGTCGTCCTGGAAATTCAGCGTCTTGATCACATAACGGCTAGCCAGGAATCGTATCTCCGACAGCACGTTGTCCACGCTGCGAAAGCGAACATACCTGCCCAGCCCCTTGAATTTCTCACGCAAAGCCGGATTACAGCAATAGGAACACTGGTATGGGCAGCCACGTCCAACCATCATGTCAACCCAACCATCGTTGTCAGCCAGAATCTGCTCAAAATCAAACAGCTCTCGATCCGGGAAGGGAAGTTTGTCCAGATTAGCCAGCAGCGGGCGCAGGGGATTCCTGATCGAGTGCCCCCCTCTGCGCAGCCAAAGGTTAGGGATGTCAGCAAAATCTCGCCCTTCTTGCAGAGCGTTGGCCAAATCCAGTAACGGGTACTCACCCTCACCGACGCAAACCAGGTCAAAGTCTGGATTGGCAAGCACGTCCTCCGGCACAAGTGTGGGATGGGGGCCGCCGGCTATGGTCAGCACTTCAGGCATGGATTGCTTGATCCAACGCGCGCATCTTTCGACATAGGGATGCTGATGTGTGGTCGAAGAAAAGGCTGCCAGACCTGGCGCGATGGTTGCGACCTGCTGCAGAAAATCGTCCCTCACAGGCTCATGCTGCAAGTAGATCAAGGTTGTCTCGTGACCAGCCTGTTTCAACACGCCGGAAAGATAGCCCAGGCCGTGATAGTACTTACGGGCACCATAATGCTCAACGCCACCAATATCTGAATAGACCAGACACACTCTCATAGTTTGCTTCCGTTATCGTTCATTACAGGCTCTGTGCGTTGCATGCCAACATCCTGCTACTTGATGATCAATGGCAGGTAGAGGCGATAGGAGACTGGTGTGAACGTCGCTGTCTGCGTAGGCGTGGCTGTCGCAGTTGCGGTGGCGGTGGGCGTCGGCGTCGCTGTGTTCGTTGGCGTGGCAGTCAGCGTGGCCGTCGGATCCATCCACAAAACCTCCAACAGAGGCCGCTTGCTCTTGTCGCCAGCATTAGAGGAGTCAAAGCAATAGCAGTCATTGCCGGAGCCAATCTGTGGACCTACAATTAGCACACCCTCATTAGGCACCAGTCCAGTCAGCCAGTCCTTCAGCAACGGCTTCAGATTGATTGGGTTGGGACCACCCCACACGCGCGCAGCGGCCAGGGGCGTAGGATCATAGTCACCCTCTGCCCCCGGGCTCGACCACGGGGCGTTCCAGGTCGCTTCTTCGTCAGTCCAGCTCCGCAGGAGGGTGTGCAGGCTTACGTCAAGGCCGCCTGAGTGAGTATCACAACGATACAAGGTCAGAAGCGCCTGCTTGACGACAGCATCGTGCGGTATTCCCTGGAGATCGAACTTTAGCAAGCTCCGCAACGCGCGCCCGTAGTTGATCTTTAACACTGAGGCACCCGCATAGTTCGAGACAGGGGAATACTGATAAATGTACGTATCCTGCACACCCTGGTACCCGGTCGTGGGACTCACACCTTGCTGGAAGGCGATCCTGTGCAGCTCAGGGGGCTCAAAGGGATAGATCAAGTACTGATGATGCACTCTACCCAGGTGATCCCGATCCAACGAGAGCGGCAGGCGACCATCCAGAGGCAAGACGCCTTGCCGAATCTCAAAGTCGCCTGTAGCCACGTTCTGATCCTCAATGGTGTACGTGGCATATGGATCAAAGCCCATAGTGCGCAGGTCGAAAGTCACGTCTAGCGGTAGATTCCCATTACGGAACGGGCGCTCGTCCCAAATGGTGGCCGAAATCACTTGTGTGGCCAGATCATAACTGGCCTCGACATCGCTGTAGCCATCGGCCCGATTGCCATTCCAGTCCTTCTGCAGGATGTACACCCAGTAGTAGTCCTTGCTCTCGTCGGCTCTGATTTTGATATCCGCGGGATTGTCATTGAGAGTGAAATCAGCCACAAAATCGAGGCCCTCAAACGTCGCTAACAAGTCAACATGGTCGCCATCATGCCAGAGGGCCAGCTTGTTATGGGCATCTGGATCATAGAAATCCGCCATGTAGTTGTAGAAACTCTCGGATTGAGCGAATGGCACCGAGTCATCTGCCCGGCCGTGGACGATGGCCATGGGCACGTGCTTCAGGTTCATGGCCATGTGCAGGGCAGAGCGCCTCTTCCACTCCCAGGGACAGCAGCCTGGCCCGTGAAGGCCGCATCCGATGTCGCGGATAAGAGAGTTCTCGACCCCAGGCCTCTGCTCCACCCAGGCCTTGAGATCGGTTGGGCCAGCCCAGTCTACGACGGCAGCGAACCTATGCGGGTACTTGGCGGCTACAGTGGCCGCTATGCCTCCCCCTGTCGAGAAGCCGCTCAAGTAGATGCGAGCAGGATCCACATTGAAAGCCGAATCGGCCAGCAAGTAGTCAACTGCATCAACGATGTCGTGCTGAACTGCCACCGATGCAGTACGTCCCTTCTCCTTCCCGTCTGCCCAGCGGATATCAGGCCCCAGCAGCAGCCACCCCCTGGCACTAGCTCGCTCGGCAAACCTGTGTATGGCGTCTTCCCGGCCTTCGCCGCTGCCGCCGATGGAGACCAAGAGCGGAACCGCAGTCGCCGGATCGTAGCCAGCAGGGACTTGGACACCAGCCCTTCGCTCCATCTGGTCAAAGCTGCTGATAAAGGTAACATCGCTCACTTGCGGGCCGTCAATGTCACCCTCCAGAACGATGTGGCCCCAGTAGGCGAGCCAATCGTCGGTGACGTCCGCGTCGTTAGTTATGCTGATAACGTTCCAACCGCTCGCCACGACGCTGGGATTGCTCAGGGTATAGGTCACCGGTTGCCCGCTGCTGTAACAGATGCAGGTGTGATACACATCATCCTCAACCTGCGCCACAGGCTGACCATTGAGATAGACGGTATGGTGTCTGTCCGGCTTGACACCGCACGAGCTGAGGACAAGATGAGCCACTGTGGGCGTGCCTTCCCAAATAAGCAACATCTGCGACTCCGCTGTTTTCACCGTGAGTCGGTCGGGTTTGATCTCCATGCACCCCGATAGGGTCGAAGTAAGCACTGTGTGAGTGGACAATGTCGCTCGTTGATTGGCGTGGCTTTTACTGCCTTGCTCGCCGCGATACGCCGCATTTGACATGACATCAACGTGACCCCCTGCAGACTTGGTTATAAACAGCAACAGCATAACCAGCAAGGAGAGACACAGAGTTTTCGCTGCTACGATAAATCGGTTGTTCGTTGCCAGTGTACTGTGCATTGTGCTCCGCTCCATGTGCCTACTTCAAGATCAGCGGCAGATACACGTACCACGCCCTCCGAGTCGGCGTTGCAGTGTTCGTCGGCGTGGACGTGGAAGTTGGTGTCGGACTTGGGGGCGCAGTTGGCGTTGACGTCGGCGTGGCTGTGTTCGTTGGCGTGGCAGTCTGTGTAGGCGTCGGATCCATGTACAGAATCTCCAGCAGCGGACGCTTGCTGGTGTCGCCATACTCTGCTGAAGCCAGTGGATAGTTGTCCCATGTATAGTAATAACCAAGGCCAAACAGAATCACGCCACAGTTACTGTCGGGTACTTGCAGCCAGTGCTGCACCAGAGACTTGAGGTTGAAGGTGTAGGGGCTAGCTGCCTTCATGTTTCGAACGGTATATTCAGCGGTAGCCGCACGATCTGTGCCTTCGCCGCCAGCCCCTGGTGTGGCCCAAGGTTGACCCTGACTCGCTAGACTCCAAGTCGCTTCTGCATCCTCCCAAGGTCGTAGGACTTGGTAGGCCCCGAAATCATTGCCCACACGCGGATTAGGCAGGAGATGAACAATCAACCTAGCGCTCTTGAGCACTGCACGGTCAAGGTCAGGCACAGCGCCCAAATCGAACTTTAGAAGCGCCTTATTGCGTGCGTCGTACTTGAGTAACAGCATGTCGGCGCTTCCGTAGTTGGCTTCACTCCCACCCTCTATATAGGTATCCAGAGCCTGCAGGCTAGCTTGCTTCAATTCGCCACCGTCTGCCGGACGGATGACATACTCACGTTTTACGATATTCAGCTCATTGGGTCGCACAATCAAGACCAGTTTGCCACCTACAGGTGGTACAGCTGACTGCAAGTGGAATTCCCCAGTGGCGTCGTCATATTCCTCAATGTCATAAGCAGACGTCGTGTCCAAGTCCATCTTCGTCAAATCCAGCGTCACGGTGAGGGCTCTGCCCTCCGCAAAGCCTCCGTCCCCCGCAGTTACCCAAATGGTGTTCGTGCCAGGATCGTAACTGGTATCCACCTCCACCCAGCCTCGCCAGTTCCCGTCGGAGGTATCCTTGTCCACGTGCAGCCAGTAGTAGCCCTTGCTCTCGTCGGTGATGATTCGCAGCTCACGCGGGTTCTGCGTGACCGTATATGGAGCCAGAAACTCGAGGTCGGTCTCACTCACTCCGGGCACTGGGTAGATGTGACCAACAGTACGTGTGATAAACTCCTTAAATGCGCTGTCAGGGATAGCCTCATAGAGATTCTGCCCATGCGCAAAGGGCACTTTGTTGTCATCTGTGCCATGTACGATGCGTATGGGGACATGCTGCAAGTTGCGCGCCAAAAAAAGACTGGACCGACGGTCGCAGTCAAAGCCGCCAGAACACTCGCCATCCCAATCAATGTCCAGTCGCTCGGATTTCCACTGCGCATAGTTCGTCGGACCGGCATAGTCCACTACGCCGGCAAAGACATCAGGATACTTGGCAGCCACCGTAGCCGCAATGCCTCCGCCAACCGAGAAGCCAGCGATGTAGATTCGCGACGAGTCCACATTGTAGTGGTCTTGCATGTACCCCAACAGACTCATCACATCACGCTGCACATGCAGGGAAGGGCTCTTGGCCCAGAGTTCATTAGGGGGCAGGCGGACCAGCCGCAGGTCAAGAGAAGCGAGCAACCAGCCCATGTCATTCGCCTGGATCGCGTACCTGTTCAAACCATCGACCTTGTCCTCATGACTGCCGGGCACGGAGATGAGCAAAGGCGTATCCGCGCCCGGATCGTAGCCAATGGGAACCTGCACGGCGGCGTATAGCGGGGTCCCATCATGGTCCTCGCCAATCACAAAGTTTGAGCGCGTCGTGCTTGTAATCTGACCGATCATCACTATCTGCCCCCGCTGGGCATTCCACGTGTCATAAACACTGCCGTCGTTGGTGATGGTGATGAGATTGGCGCCCCTGATGACCAGGCCAGGGTCTATCTCGTATTCGCTCGGATCCGGACGAGGGCCAAAGTTGCACTCGCAGGGCGGCGTCGAATCTGATGGGGTAGAGCCAATACACACACCATTGAGATAGATGCTGTGTCTATAGTCACTGTTACAAATGACCAGTTGCAGCTTGGCTGTATAGGGCGTCCCTTCCCAAATCATGATCATCTGCGCTGGCCCCGCGGTTTTCTCACTGACCCTATCTGCCCAGACCTTCAGTGCGCAGTTATTAGGCCTCCAATCGGTCAGCGTCGAGGTGATGACCGTCCAACCAGGCGGTGTGGGCGTCTTGGTTGGAGTTTGGGTTGGCGTTGGTGTGGACAGCGGCGGCGCTCCCTCGTACACAACCACCAGCTTGGGACGGTGGCCTTCTATTGCGTTGTCAGAACTACTAAACTTGTAGGTCACAGCAGTGCCCAGAGATCCACCCTGAAGCAACACACCATCGTTTGCCGTTGGGTTGCGAATCCACTTCTCTACCACACTCCTG
>Ga0315543_1000822_pt1 | contig 35991 bp, 31 predicted proteins | sample SalMarSW160210MG_2_FD_203098 | JGI IMG/M metagenome (GOLD analysis project Ga0315543, IMG submission 203098) | Salt marsh sediment microbial communities from the Plum Island Ecosystem LTER, Massachusetts, United States - Salt Marsh Sediment SW1601-210 ...
GAATCGGTTGATGAAATCCACTGCCGAAGTGTGCTGGAGCATATCGGGAATTTCAAGTCCCTGATGGCTGAAATCGTCAGGGTCCTGAAAAAAGACGGCACAGCACATATCTTCGTGCCGCACTTTTCCAATCCCTATTACTATTCGGATTATACACACAAGCGATTCTTCGGATTATATACGTTCTATTATTTCGTGAAGCCACAATACCAGCTTCGTAGAAAAGTGCCGGATTATTATTCCAAGACAAAGATCAAAATTTTGTCCCAGCGTTTAATTTTCAGGTCTTCATTTAAGCTCATCAATCCCTTCAAGAAACTCTTTGGCTGGCTCGTCAACCTGCACACTCTTTTTCAGCAGTACTACGAGGAAAATCTATGCTATTTATTTCCTTGTCATGGAATTGAGCTTGTATTCACCCCGGACAAATAGCAAAACGACTGAAAAACCGGGCAGAACAATAAATATTATAATGCTGATGTTATTGCATCGACAATCGTTTTTACATCAGCTTCGCTGAGCCATGGATGCATCGGCAAAGATAATATTTCGGTGCAAATTCTTTCGGTGACAGCAGGCCGGACATCGAATCCGAGGTCACGATAGGCTTTCTGTTTATGAGCCGGAACCGGGTAGTGAATTTGCGTATGTATATTATTTTGCAAAAGATGTTGCTGCAATTTATCTCTTTTCCCGCACCTGATGACATACAAATGATAAACATGCTCGGCGAATTCCTTCTCGATGGGAGTGACTACAGGTAATCCACGCAATAGCTCATTATATTGACCGGCGATTTCCCTCCTCCTTTCATTCCATTTATCCAGATACCTGAGTTTCACCCTTAAAACCGCCGCCTGAATCTCGTCCAGCCTGCTGTTGACTCCCACAAAATCATGCACGTTTTTTTCGTTCTGGCCGTAATTTCTCAACTGTCTTATTTTTTCCGCCAGCTCGTTATTATCCGTCACTACCATGCCGCCGTCACCATACGCGCCGAGATTCTTGGCCGGATAAAAACTGAAACAGCCGATATTACCGATACTTCCAACCCTTTTCTCTTTATATTTAGCTCCGTGAGCCTGGGATGCATCTTCAATAACATGGAGATTGTGTTTTTCGGCAATCTCCATGATTGTTGTCATATCCGCTGGATTGCCGTAAAGGTGAACGGGTATAATTGCCCGTGTCTTTTTCGTTATATTTTTTTCTATTTGTGTGGTATCGATGCAGAATGTGTTCGGATCAATATCCACAAAAACCGGTCTGGCACCGTTTCTTATGATACTATCCACAGTCGATATAAAGGTGTGAGAAACCGTCAGTACCTCGTCATCGTCGCCGATACCAAGGGCCTGAACCGCCAGCAGCAGGGCGTCGGAGCCGGAATTAACTCCTATTCCGAATTTCGTTCCAATGTAACTGGAAAATTCCTGCTCAAATTTTTCCAGCTCCCGGCCCAGTATGAACCAGCCGCCTTTGAGAACCTTGCGAATAGCTTGTTCGATTTGGTCCGCTATCTCATCGTACTGTTGCTGCAATCCTGCGAACTCTATCATTTTGTCCTTATTACGCCGTCCTTTTTATCTTGATAAACTTTTCCACACACGCATTCAGCCACCGAATCTTTGAAGATCAGGTCCTTGCAGCATTCACAAACATAACCCCGCACTCTTGCCGGGACTCCATAAACCAAGGCATAGTTGGGGACATCATTTGTGACCACGCTTCCCGCTCCTACCATTGCCCATGTCCCTACGGTAACTCCGCATATAACCGTCGCATTAGCACCGATACTTGCCCCTTTCCGGACGAGTGTTTTGACATACTCGTTCGGATACACTTTGCTTCTCGGTTTAAGATCGTTCGTGAATGTCGCATTCGGTCCTATGAAAACGTTGTCCTCTATTCTCAAGCCGTCCCACAAATAAACACCGCTTTTTATCGTGACATCATCACCGACAACAACGTCCCCTTCAATAAAAGTGTAGTCGCAAATATTGCAGTTTTTCCCGATTATCGCGTTTTCGAGTATATGAGCAAAAGCCCAGACTCTTGTCCCTTGTCCTATATGCTCTGTCTCTACAATCGCCTGCCCATGTATATACACTCCCTCGATTTTTTTACTCCTTGTCATCGCTTTTACCTTTCGTGACAAGATTCTTGAACTTCTTGTAATCCCTTATGTAATCATCTGCGTCATAAAGCTCCGAGGCCAAAACAAGGCAAACCGAGCCGGAAGAAAAATTTTCAATTTCTCGCCAGGTCATCATGGGAATATACAGGCCATAATAGGACCTGTTCAGGTAATATTCCTTTTTTTCGCGCCCGTCGTCAGTAACCACTGTAAAACTGCCGCTTGCCGCAATGACAAACTGCTGAAGGCGTCTGTGGGCATGTCCTCCCCTCGATGCTCCCCCGGGCACATCGTACAGGTAATAAACTCGCTTTATGTCGAAAGGTATGTGTCGGAACGATTCGATAAAAGTAAGATTTCCCCTTCGATCCAGAATTTTCGGAAGTTCTATCATTTTACACTTTGACGAGCTCATATCAATTCCTTCTCTGAGACGCCACGTTCAGGGTCTCGGTATGCAATGATTTCACACCTTATGCACATATCGATTCTTCATCGGACCGAAACACTTTGGCAATATCCATATCCGACAACGCACGATACAGCTTTGCATTATACAGAATAGAATTGTCGTGCAAAGAACATTTTTTAGCAGCTTGTATTGCTTATTGGACCGGTCCGTAGTAAAATATCCCGAAAGCAGGTAAAACTTGGAAAAAGAAAAAGAAATGAAACTTCTTATAATAATCAGTAATCCCAAACGTGCCAGTTTCAGGCAGCGAGTGGCGGTACACCTCGATACCTTGCACGCAAACGGCGTCGATTGTAAGGTAGCGAAGCTTCCGTCCGGCCCGTTTACACGCCGGAAATTGTTCCAGCAGGCTGCGGATTACGATTGCGTTATCCTGCATAAAAAAGCCCTGAATTATTTAAACGCTCTCTGGCTGAGAAGGTACAGCAAAAAAATCATTTACGATTTCGACGATGCGATAATGTACGATGCCGGCAATCCTGATAAGCCGAGTCTCAAGCGGCAAAAAGCATTCCAGCGAACCGTCAGCCTGGCTGACCTGGTTATAGCGGGCAACGATTATCTCGCCGAACATGCAATGAAGTTCAACAAAACTGTCGAAGTGCTACCCACCAGTCTGGATACAAAACCATACACCATTCAGAGTATGCCGAGAAACGATGATAAAATCCGTCTTGTGTGGATCGGCAGCAAAAGCACCTTGCGTTACTTAGCGGAAATCAAGCCCGTACTTGAGGAAATAGGCTCAAGATTCGAAAATGTTATTTTGAGAATAATTTGTGACCATTTCTTCGACCTGCAAAACATGCGGGTGGAGAAATGCGAGTGGTCGATAAAAACCCAGATATCCGATTTGATTACAAGCGACATCGGCCTTGCACCGCTGCCGGACAACAGGTTTACGAGAGGCAAATGTGGTTTCAAAATTCTACAATACGCAGCCGCAAGCTTGCCTATAGTCACATCACCCGTCGGAGTCAATCTGGAATATGTCAGGGATGGTATAACAGGCTTTCAAGCCTCGAGCTTTCCAGAGTGGATCGACAAATTAACGGAGTTAATTAAGAATACTGAATTGAGGAAACAGATGGGAACAGCCGGAAGGGCCAACGTTGAGAAATACGATATAGATATCATCGGGAAAAATTTATATAGCATGCTTGATAAATACGTCAAAAAAGAAGCCCTGGGAAAAAGCGAACATAACGAATTTCCTGCGATTCCGGCGAAAAAAACTTCCAGCTCTTATAAATATACCGTAAGCATATGCATTCCGACGTATAACCGAAAGGAATATCTTAAGGAAACTATAGGCAGTATTCTGGCGCAGACATATAAAAACTTCGAAATTGTCGTAGTCGATGACGGTTCTACCGACGGAACCGAAGATATGATAAGAAAGCTTGACGTCCCTGTTACGTACTATTGGCAGCCAAACAGCGGAGACGCGGCGGCACGAAATAAATTAATAGAACTTGCACAGGGTAAATATATCTCATTCATAGATTCCGACGATTTGTTAATGCCGGATGCAATCGAGAGAATGGTCAGGATTATGGAGGCCGAAAACAGAGACGTTATCGTATATGGCTCGTACTTCCGAATAGACAGGTATGGAAAAATCTACGGCAGATGTAAAAGAAGATTATACAGCGGGATCATTACAAGACACTTGTTCGAGACTATCCTCGTTCACGCCTGCGGCTCAATGTTTCCCACCAGGATATTAAGAGAATCTCCGGCGTTTGATAAATCCCTTCATATCTGCTCCGACTACGACCTGTGGCTTCGCCTTTCAATGAAGTACAGATTCATAGCCTTGCCCGAACCTACATTCAAAAGACGCAGGCACTCGACCAACCTTTCCAAAGCCTCTTTGGAAAACTGCCTGATTGAATTCCAGGTTGTTAACCGTTTCTATCACGACAACGGCGGCAAACAATTGATCCCGAAAGAAGTTGCAGCAAAGGTATTGAGCAGGAAAAAATGCAGGGCCGGCCGATACGCGGTTAAAGAAGGATTATACGACCAGGCCTGTAAGCTGCTCGGAGAGTCTTTTCAGGAGTATCCCAACCTCAAGTCCGCAATATATTTAGCAAGGGCAAAAATAGCAAGGCGATTGGCAACTTCCCGATCGGTTGAGAATTAACGAAAACAAATAATCTTTCACACGTCTATCTTTTCAGACAGACTTTGCCTGCTCAACTTTAGCTCTGGCCTGCGGGCTAAGAAAAATCGCATTACCCCACCTTAATTGTCCGTTTTTTGCCCTTTTTATATTGTAAAAATTAAAAAGCGTATAGCCGTATTGCTCAAGGAAGCCGGTTAACTCGTGAAACATGCAGCCGCCTTCATAATGCGGCACGAATATAATCTCGGTATAAATCAGGTAGATATTATGCTTTAACAGCCTGTTACAAGCGCCATTTAGAACCTTTTTTTCCGCCCCTTCCACATCCAGCTTCAAAATATCTATCCTTTCGATATCCTCTCTATCACAGAAACTATCTATTGTTGTCGTATCCACTTCAATTTCACCGACATTTTGAGCTTTTTCCGGATAATATACCGGCCCGGATTTAGGTCTTGAGAAAAAGGAATTACAGGTCCGATCCGCATTGACATGTAGTTTTGTCTTACCGATATGATCGGAAACGGCCGTTTGATAAGTGCGGATCATCTTGTTTTCAGAGAGTTTTACAAGTTGTCGAAAAGATTCGGCATAAGGTTCGAAGCAGTAAATTGTAGCGCCGGGGAAAATATCCATATAGGTTCTTGTTACTTCGCCTATATACGCGCCCACATCGAATATTGTCATGTTACTATCACTATCGAAAAAGAGACGCTGGGTTTCGAACGCACTTTCAGTTTTTGAACTCTTCCTCTCACGTGTGAAAACCGATATAAGCTCGTTCATAATTGCCATACGTTTATGTCCCTTTTATGAATTGAGCGAACAGTCTCATTCGAACCTTAAAAGATCTTTATCTCTATCGGTTCGAAAGGTAATATTGCATTTATGGAATCGCATGGAATCGAGGTCCGTTAAAACGGGTCCGTCTCCGGTTATAAGGATATTCGTATGTTTCAGGTCACCATGAGTAATGCGATATCCTGCCATTTCATCAAGAAGATTCTTAACCTGCTGTACGGCTGTTTTACGCTTTTCCGGGGGAACGTTCTCGTCCCGCAGGTAGTGATACAAACTCAATCCCTCAATATATTCCGTCACCAAATAAGATTTCCACATTAAAAAACCTCTGCGTTGTTCGAAAAACGCAAGTGGTTTCGGTGTTGCAATATTATACATTCCGAGCCGATGTCCGTTCAGCCAGCATCGCCGGGCGCGAGATTTCTTGGTCGTATGACGCATGGAATGAATAATACCTTTATGATTATACCTCTTAACTACTACATCCATACCGTTCCATGCTAAACGAGACACATAACACGTATTACCGTTCTTGAGAATCCTTCCATCATCCATTAATACATCGATACGCTCTATAAAATCAAACGGCTCGGCGTCACGGCAAAAACTTTTATCAAATACGCCTAAATATTGTCCTGCCCCGACTTTGATAAATCTTTTACTCGTTCGCAGGGACTTTTTCAAGCCCTTCCTGACAGCTCTTTTTCTGCAGGCAGCCAAATACTTCCAAAATATAGTCTGGTCCGACTTATCGAAATTCCAGCCTCGAACTTCATAGTATTGTTTACAAAGTTTGTTGATGTCCTTCTTCCAGTCGTCAGAAAGCCATGCTGCCAACATCGCCAATTGAGAGATACTTTTTTTTCTACCGAGTTCGTGACCGTAAAACCGTATTTGTCCGGCATCGAGTAAAAAAACCTCATTACCCTGCACCAGAAAGTTTCCCAAATGCAAATCTTTCTGCATAACACCTTCGATATGCTGTTTCGCAAGCTCTTTGCCAATCAGAATCAGAAGGTCAAGCTTTTCCGTAGAATTATGTAATTTTTGGTAAGTCTCCAGGGCCGTTGATGAGCCGGATATCTTCTCCGCCACCACTACCCATCGACCATCATCCACCTGCCCGTAAAATAGAGGTTCGGGTGCATTCAATTTCCTGCGTGCCAGATTAGTCAAACCCCTCCATTCTCTTCGAAGATGACGTTTCGCGCTCAGTGTGTGCGAGAACACTTTTGCAATCACATTTTTATCGTTCCACAAAGCCTCATAAACTCTCCGCCGGCCGGGTACAAACCGCAGCAACTTCGTACATGATAAAGACTCAGGATGTTTGTCCGTCTCGGTACGTTCGATTATAAGTTGAAATGGAACATCGCTTATCATTACACACTTCGCACATTTCATCCGGCTTGTCGAGAGATACATTTAAGAGCTATGCCCGACAATAGAAATGCCCAACTGGTCGGCAAGTTTTATCGTATCCGGTTTGTCTATAATAATCGTCTTTTCCGCTTCCACAACTAAACAGTTTGCCCCGTTCTCAGCCAGGGACCTGACAGTATCAGGTCCCACACAGGGCACATCGAATCTCATATCCTGCCGAGGCTTCGATGCCTTGATGAGTAACCAGCCCCCCGATTTACAATATCTTCCCGCCCGTTCGATCATCGCCGCCGTACCTTCTATAGCCTCAACGGCAATGATCTCTTTTTCCTTGACAGCAACCGCCTGGCCTATATCAAGCTCGCCGAGCTTCTTTACTATGTCCCAGCCGAATTCTATATCGTCTTCTGCGGACGAAGGCAGATGCCTGCCCGTCATCAATCCGGAAGTTGCCAAATGCTCCTTACAATACACTGTCGAATCCTCCAATATGATTCCACCACTTGCCAGCTCATCGGCTACGGCAGTCAATATCGAATCTGTGAGTTTATTTTTCTTACGCAGCCTCCAGTAATAAATTCTGAAAGCTCTCCAGTCGGGCAGATAGTGCAGAATCCGCCGGGGCGTAAAAAGCCGATCCTTGGGAACTCGCCCGACTATAATAGTTCTGGTTACGCCGTGTTTTTTTAACTTTCGTATCCATTGACCGGGTCTGGCAAGAGCAACTGTGTAAAAGACATCAACTTCCCTGTTCAGATTGTCCTCCGCCGTATCTGCCAGACCGACACAAATCACTTTTAATCCGGCGTTTTTGGCACCCGAAGCAACAAGAAAAGGCAACCTGCCTTCTCCTGCTATTAAACCGAGCACTTCCGGTTTCTGAGATTTTGTTTTATACATCTCAATCAAAGATATGCCCTATCAGGTATTAAATCCACAACCGACAAATACAATACTTCCCGAATTTTCAAGAACAGCCTCATATTGGGGATTTAAGGTTCGCCGTTTTGTTCGGTTGACTTATCGGAAATCGAATCAGCGGGGAAAGCGAATCGTTCAATTTTATTCTGTAAATCACGGATATTTTGCCGCATCTCAGGCAGGTATTGCAGCGTACTGTAAGCCCGCCGACCCTGTTCTGCATCAATTGCGGGCGAGCCTAATACAACCATATTATCGGGTATATTGTTAATAACACCGGCCTGAGCGCCTATTGTGACATTGTTTCCAATATTGATATGGCCGACTATACCGACCTGTCCGCCCACTGTGCAATGATGTCCGAGATTGGTGGAGCCGGCGATTCCGACCTGGGCCACAAGCAGGCAATGCTGTCCGATTTTTGTACCGTGGCCTATCGTGACCAGGTCGCCCAGTTTGCTGCCCTGACCAATGATAGTGTCGCTGAGCGTACCTCGTTCGATTCCGCAACAGGTACCGATCTCCACATCGTCTTCTATAATAACAATACCCGTCTGTGGTATCTTATGATGTATGCCCTTATGGGTGGCATACCCAAAGCCGTCTTCACCGATCGTTGAATTCGAATTGATGATAACACGGTTGCCTATCCTGCATCCCTCGTAGATAGTAACGTTGGGATATATTATACTGTCATTACCGATTTGCACACCTTTGCCGATATATACGCCGGGATATATAATACAACCGTCGCGCACTTTTGCTTCATCGTCGACGACCGCAAAGTCACCGATATGACAGTCCGCTCCGATTTTCGCGCTATCGGATATGGAAGCTCGTGGGCTGATTCCTGCTTTTTTATGCTTACGATGACCGTGCAGCAGGACCATTATTTGCATAAAAGCATAGTAAGGATCTTCGGTTATCAATAGTGAAACTGATGTCCCGGGTGCATCTTTTCCGACAATTACCGCACTTGCTTTGGTTGTCCTAAGCTCTTTTTCATATTTACGGTTGGTTAAAAAGCTTATATCACCTTCGTTTGCCCGCCCGAGAGTCGAAGCAGATCTAATTTTAACGTCCGGATTACCGCATATCCTTCCGCCTACGTATTCGGCTAATTCACCCAGAGTTCTTTCCTGCATTTAAGGCCTTTATCAGAAACAGTTAATAATCAGTATAATAAATCACAACAATTAAACATTTTACATGTAATCGGAACCATTATAGCAACACTGCCGGTAGATGGTCAACCTTCGAATCACAGCAATAAAATGCATTTTTAGATGATTTCCCGCTTTTTTTGAATATCCTGGCGTACTGTTTATGGCTGTATAATTGCCAGAAGCTCCTGCTGTAATTTGGGAGAGGGTTTCCTGGCAAAAGACGCGGTATTCTTTGACAATATCTTCACATTCGATCCGATAGGTCCGTACACATTCGGATTCGTAGGGCCGAATACGGCTATTGTCCTGATTCCCAACATCGCCGCCAAATGTGTGATTCCGCTGTCATTGCCGATAAAGGCTTTGGTGCAGCTCAATAATCTCAACACTTCTGAAAAGGATAAATCCTTTAAGCATCGAGCAACACCTTTGATTTTATTAAAGATTGTGTCATTGAACTTTTCCCGTTCGGCCGGACCCAACAGGAATAACACTATATTGCCCCTGGAGATAAGTTCTCGAGCTACAGCCAAAAAATTCTCAATATGCCAGGATTTATTCGAAGCACCGCTGCCCGGGTGAATAACAATCGGCTTTTTATCAGAATCCAGACCGATCTCTTTCAGCAGCTCCTCACCTTTTAGAATATCCGCACTTGTCACCTTAATAAGATCACTCTCAAACCTGTAATCTCGAGCCTGTTTAGATAAGCCGCTTTGACCGACAAATTGCTCGATATAAAAATCGATCAAGTGTTCGGAAAAGCCATCCGGCGGTTTCAAAGGCAGTGTTATTACTTCCGTGCTGTGAGTGCAATTTGCAGTAAAAATAAGATTCTGCTCGAAGTCGCTACCCGGCTCACCCATAAATGTCACGATCCATGCATACCCGGCGAAAGCGTGCATTAAAGGATCTCTGTCGGCAAGATTAAATGCTTTTGGCTCGATAAATAATCTGTGTAAATCTATAGAGTCTATCGAGCTGATTCGGTTGATACATGTCCTGCCCGGCAAAATACCCACGTACTCGGTGTGCCCGAGCACATCGACAACGCCCAATTTAAGAGACTCTTTTAAAAATGCCGCCAACGGTAGCGTCAATATACTATCGCCGATTGCTCCGGGCTGAATTATTAATGCCCGCTGGGCCTTGCGTTCTGCTTCGATGCTTTCGGCCCTAAGTAAATCCAGTATGTCGCTATCCGTAGGCATAAACTTTATAATCCATAGACCAGTCGAAGCTCCTCCTGACTTGGAAGCTGATCGTAGCGCTCGCCGTTTCGGCAGACATAAACGCCGTCCTGCTTTCTCAATACTACCGGAGTAATTGAGCCATCCACGCCGGCAACCTCAATAACGACATCATCCGCCGAAGCCAGCTCATCATACTGGTTGAGATAACAACCGGCGGCGCCGATTGCAGCACCGATGGCGGCACCCTTGCAGTCTTCATCATACTGGTGCCCGACAACCACACCAACCACACCACCGATCAAAGCGGCATCGTAAACGGGATGCCATTTCATACCTTCATTACAGCCGTAAAGAGAAAAAACCGACGTTAAAATCAGAGCACACAATAACGGCCTTCGAAAATATCTGGTTTTCATTAAGATTCTCCCACTTAAAATTGTTTTATCGACCTATGCTATTTTTTGCAGGCTTATTAAATTAACTCTAACTAAAACAGTTCCATGATAATACAAGTTTAAGCCACGACGTCAAGACTCCAATAATATCTTTGATGGTAATCCATTATGTCATTTTCAGAGAAAAATCCATCCTTCTCCGACTGAGTCGGTCCGATTGCTACAAATGCCTTTTAATTGCATCGAGCTGGTCTTTATTTATCTCGACACCCAGTTTCTGCGCAGCCCGGACATGCTTCCATGCCAATTCGTAGTTTTTCAAATGATAAAAACCTATAGCGAGGCCGTAGTGCGCAGCGCCGCTTTTAGGATCAATCTCTACCGCTTTTAGATATTCAGTTACAGCCTGCTCGAAATTCCTGCTGTTCGAATACGCAGCGCCGAGGTTATAATATACCATAGCTTCGCCGGGCTGTATTTCCACGGCTTTTGAGTACTGTTTAATCGCATCGATATAATTTTCCCGCCCGAAATACGCATTACCCAGATTCACCAGAGCCGCAAACATATCCGGCTTACGGGCCAACACGCTTCTATATGCCGAAATCTCATCATCAACCAAACCCATTTTATTGTAACAAACTCCCAGACCGAAATACGCTTCAGCGAGATCCGGCTCGATTTTCAAAGCTTTGTTGTAATATGAGATTGCCTGATCATATTCGTCTCTCTGATTATATACTTCGCCCATCTGGTAATAGCAATTGGCATCTCTCGGAGCAAAAACAATAGCGCGTCTCAAGGTTGTTATTGCAAGGGAGAATCTTCCCTGTTTACTGTAAACGAGTGCGAGTCCCCTGTAAGCATCTACGAAGTTAGGGTCTAAGCCAATTGTTCGCTGGTATTCGGAAACAGCGTAGCCCAGCCGTCCCTGTTCGGTGTATGCGTTACCGAGATTATTATGCGTTTTAGCGTCCTTCGGATTGATCCTCAGTGCCGCCTTGTATTCTTTTACTGCGTCGGTCACTTGCCCCTTTTTCAGGTATATATTACCGACATTAACACGGGATTCCGACAGTGTCGGATTGATTTCGACCGCTGTTTTATATGCCTTCAAGGCGGTGTCGATATCACCGATCTTGTCATAGCTGTTCCCGAGATTATTGAAAAAACAACCCAAAGTCTGAATCTTATTAAGATTTTTCAGATAAATGCTGGAACTATCACCCTGCGGCACGTTGAATTTTTCAATGTATTGTTCGTCTGTGCCGCTGCCGCCCGAGCTGGTTGTCTCGATATTAAATCGGGCTTTGCCGTCATCATATCTTACAAAAAAATGTCCCGGAACTACTACTCCGTAAATATCAAGGCCGAGTCGCTCCGCCAGAGATAGATAAAGGATCGAAAGACTTAAGCAATAACCGCGTTTTTGATCCAGCACCGTATGAAGAAACAAGCTGTTGGGATCGTTCGCCTCCGAAAGCGATTTGAAACCGAGCTCGTTAAATAAATACTCGTTTATCTCCGAAACCGCCCTGAAGTTCATGCCATAGTTTTTGCGTCTGAGTCTTTCGCGAACCTCCAGCGCCATATTATCCAGTTCCGTAAGATATCTGCGGCCGTTAACCATATCGCTCCAGTTCTCCGAAACAATCAACGCGGCAGTCGCCAGATCGACTTCGTCTTCACTGAGTCTAAGGACCTGCTCAATCGACCTTGCATACAGACCCGGGGAGTTCTCGTTGGCCAGAGGCTGACTTCGGCGTGCAGGAACAGTCGGACAGAGAATTAATACGCAAATAAGTAACGGCAAATATTTTTTCATCGTTTTCACGGACATGCCTGCTCTCTATATCTTTCCCTTCTGGAAATAATAATCCGGAAAAGCTTGCTATTTTGATCGAACTCGTATTTTATATTATTTATAGTGTAGATTATAAGATAAGCTTTTTCAACGCTATTTTCCTGCAGGTATGGAAATATGACGGGTACGAAACGAATTTTCATCAAAAATATCTCATGCCCTTGCTCGTTTTGTTTAAGGGGATGTGTATTAAACCAACGGTGTTGTAGAATTTTGTTGTTATTCGCTTCTTTATTGATCGGAGGCTGTAAAACCACCGGTGAAATGGGCCTCTTCGACGGCAAAACTTTGGGGCTATGGAAAATCACTGATTTCGGCGGCCAGGGTGACATCTATGTCAAAGACGGCAGTATTTTACTCGAAAGAGGTAATTACATTACCGGCATCACGTGGACCGGTCCGTTAGTACGAACGAATTACGAAATCAGCCTCGAAGCTATGAGAGTATCGGGAAACGATTTTTTCTGCGGACTAACTTTTCCCATCGGTGACAGACCCTGCACACTTATCCTCGGAGGCTGGGGCGGACGGCTCTGCGGCCTCTCAAGTATCGATGGCTTCGACGCCTCTGAAAACGAAACTACCACCTTTATTCCTTTCGAAAACGGGCAGTGGTATAAAGTTTTTCTTCGTGTTACTCCCGAGGAGATCGAAGCATGGCTGGATAACGATCAGATAGTAAATGTTGTCACAACCGACAGAGATATCGACATCAGAATCGAGGTCGAATTGTCTCGGCCTCTGGGAATTGCAACATGGAGGACAACCGGCGCCGTTCGCAACATCAGATTGCGAAAAATCGCCGGCTAATCGATAAACTATTCAACAGTAGGTTCTGTTTGAACAGGCACATCCGCCGAGCGTCGTTTGAACAAATCGATGCGCATCCATTTATTGCTGCTAAATCTCCAGCGATTAGCCAGTCCTACTACAACCACACTTAACGTTGCCGCAAGCCACGGACCCAAAGAACCAAGCGAAGGGATATACAATGTTATCAAAAAACCTCCGAATCCCAATATCAAAACGGCTCCCACAGTAGAGATTAACGCCAGCCAGACAGTATCACCGGCGCCGCGGAGAGAGCCCCCGTAAATAATTCGAGCTGCGTGGAAAATCTGATAAAACGCAGCACAAATTAAAATATTCACTCCGGTCGCTATGACTTCATCATCGGCGGATAAAAAAGACATCAGGTTTCTTCGAAATACGAAAAAACATACCCCCATGAATCCCATATAAACCAGTGCGATCTTAATGCATAAATTAGTTTGTTTCACCGCCAAGTTTTTTCTTCCCAGACCTATTATTTTACCGACCGCCGCCGTCAGAGCCATTGATATTCCGACAACAGGCATAACCGAAAGGCTCGTGTAAGAAAGTGTTGCGCTCGTGGCAGCCAGTGCCTCCTGGCCGAAACGCCCGATAAGACCGGAAAGAATTACACCCCAAAGAGCCACATTGATAGTTAGTGCAAAACCGGCGGGAAGGCCGACCCTCAGTAAATCGAGCATTTTATCGGCACGAATCCTCAATGTTCTTCTTGAATAAAAAACAGAATTTATGCCGGGGCCTAAAAACACAAACATATTGATAAAACCTGCAATCGACATTCCTATAAATGTTCCCCAGCCGGCACCGGCAATTCCCATCGCCGGAAATCCTAATTTGCCGAAAATCAAAACATAGTTGGCCCCTACATTAACCACCTGCCCACATAAAGATGCGCACATCGTAATAATCGGACGATGAATTCCCATAAAAAATTGATTGCAGGACCAGTTTACAACGGCAACGAGATGGGCAAAAAGTATAATTCTAAAATAAATCACTTCCAGGACAAGGACCTTCGGAGGCTGGCCAATCATCCTGAATATCCGCGGTGCCGCAGGCCACATGACTATTAATATTATGATAAAATATACAATCCCCATAGACAATGCCTGCCAGAAATAACTCGAGCAAGCCTTCCTGTCACCTCTGCCCAGACTCTGACTTACATAAGTATTCAGGCTTGCCAGCGCACCCATAGCAAAACCTCCCGGCACGAAACTTACCAGGGATGCGGGCCAAATCGCAGCTAATGCTTCCGTTCCGAGGCGAGAGACCATAAACCTGTCAACAAACTGCATAATAGTAAAAGAGATGGTAGTTACTACCATCGGTGCAGCCAATTTGAGCATATATCCCAGCGAAGCTTCATCAATGGAATCATTTTGAGAAGATAAAAATTGTGTATCAGGCATTAAGGATGTCCCGTCTGTTTAAGATTTAATTTCTTTAATAGCGTATCTGTTGAAAGGCCTGCTACACGGATATGCTTAACTGGAGAGGTTTGGCCGGAAATAATGTCAATCGCATTTTTTTTTACACCAAGCTTACCCGCAAGATATTTAATCAGGCACTGATTGGCTTTTCCCTTCTCCGGAGCGGCGGAGACCTTGACTTTCAGCATTCCATCGAGTAAGCCGCAAACCTTCGTTGGTGAGCTGCTGCCCGGTACAATTTTCGCCGCAAATACAACACCCTCATTTACTTCCCGAATTGTAAGATTAGCCATTTTATAAAAATACCCGGATTTCGCCGAAGGTTTATGATTTCAATTGTTAAATATTTTCTCGTAAATTGACTCCGACCGCCAACTGGACATATTTCTCGATCTGCTCGGCAAGCTCACCCAGCAAAGCAAGCTGAAAATCTTCGTAATGACCCGGAATCAAATCCCCGTTTAATGCTCTTTTGAAAATCCTGACACGTATTATCGAGGGCTGGCCTTTGGCGTTACTAAAATCGCTGTCTTTGTGCTCGGTTAATTCGACGCGCCAATCCTCGCTTATGAAGACTAAGCACTTGCCTGTAAAAACCGCCGTCGGAAAATAATCACGCAATAGTTGAAGCGTTTCCATTAATTAACCTGTCAAGCTTGGTCTTTTACGAATAAAAACAACTTTATAATTATATATCCTACATCAACGATTTAATTTATAGTCATATATTATACACGATTTAACTTAGTATATGCTATAGAGACCTTTTAATTATTGTCGGATTCATCACGTACAAAAGGCTTTTCAAGATGTTGTTTGAACCAGTTTCGATCGATTACCATGCCGTACTTGTTAAAGGATCGGTTCATATCGGCTTTATCCATATATTACGATACGCCACCGGCCCGTGGTCACCCTGTAACATTAGCGGGCCCACGGCTTTTTCGTCATTGTAGGCACTCGAGCGGGTCGGCCCGGTCAATTCTACATTTTCGTGCACTACTTTGCCGTTATGGACAATCCTTTCAAATCTGGCATTGGCAATCTTTTTGCCGTCCTCGTCGAAACGAGGCACTCTGAATATAACATCGAAAGTCTGCCATTGTCCTGCCGGCCGGGACGCGTTCACTCGGGGTGAATGTCGCTCATAACCTTTGGGTCTTCTGTTTTCATCCCATCGCTGATAAATCCCGCCGCACTCGATGCCGGGATATTGGCCTTTGGGTACTCCGTAGCTGTCATAAATCTGTATCTCGTACCGGCCGGCGAAATACGCGCCGGAATTGGATCCTTTGGAAATCATAAATTCGATGTGAGCTTTAATATCGCCGAATTCGGCCTTGCTGATAAGATGATTTGTCTTGCCCTTCGGACCGTTTATCACAGTGCCGGTTCCCGGTTTGGTGCTCAGCAGCCTTTCATTTTCAGGATTTATAAAGGTACCACCGACAACCTGCCACTGACCCGTATTTCCGCGCCAGGCGGACAAATCGTCACCTGTTAAATAAATTCTGTCGCCGGATTGTTTTGTACTGATATTTGTACAAGATGAAAGTGAACATAGAATCCCGATAAAAACTAAAATCATCCGAATCTTCATTATGTTACCCTTATTAATTTTGATTAACCATCCCGGTAACAGGGCGGCTATATAAAATTCGAAAGATGACGCTGTTTCTTTTAGAATGACAGAAGGCACTGCCAAATATACACATAGCCCAGGGCATCAATGTTTTCCCAAACCGTTTTTACAAGCTCCTTGTCGCCTGTTATTTTGGGCAGTTCCTTCATCTTTTCTTCCCATGGGATACAAACACCGGGTTTTCTTTTTTGCTTTTTCTGTTTTGCCATATAATCAGCTCCAGAATATCCTGTCATAAATTAATATACACCGTACTCACGGGTGAATTCCGTCATTGCCCTGATATTTTCCACCTTCGCATCGTTCTGGACAATAGCACTTGCGTCCATAATATATCCGCCGTCTCCCGCGACACCGTCAATTACTTTTTTACAATATTGACGCACCTGCTCCGGCGTGCCGTAGCTCAGCAGAAAGTTGGGAATTCCGCCGCTTATGCAGAATTTATGCCCGATTAATTTATGAGCCTCGAAAATATCCGCCTGGTCAACGTGAAAGACGATTGCTCCGTCCGGCAGCTCGGCGAATGAATTCAAGTGAGCATTCCAATCGCCTTCGGCATAAAATAATACCTGATGTCCCTGTGCCCAGATTGCCTCAATAATCGGTTTGAGTGTCGGCCAGTAATATTTGTTGAAATGTTCATGCGAAAAAAACGGCACACATCCGCGATGCATCCAGAATCCTATGGGGACATTTTTATCCGGGTCAGCGCCGGAAAGAGCCACATGTGTCAGATGAGGCACTAACGCCTCGCAGGCCTCCAGCACCTTGTCCGGCCGTTCCATTACATCGGTCATAAGCCCCAGGTAACCACGCAGCTTATCGGCGATAATATCGAACGGGGCCTTGAGAATTCCCGAAATGGCCGAGACGGTGCCGGACTCGGTTCTCAGCAGCTCGGCCTGTTTCCCGAAACCATTGAAGTAGTTCAGCATTGCCATTCCGCCTTTGAGAAACGAAAGGTTGTTCCTGAATGAAGTCGGCTGCCCCATTTCCGCCACGTCACTCGAAATACGCGGAAGCCAGACGTTGAAAAGGTATCCCGTCGGGTCCTCGATAAGCTGGTCGTATTCGTCCGGTTTCATAAACGCTTGCTCTTCGGGAGGCTCAAGATACTGGAAACCTATATCGGGCGAAATATCTATACCGGGAGCCGCATAATATTTCGTCCCGATGGCCTGGGTCAGGCCCGTCCAGACATAAACCATATTGCCGACGACAGCGTCCCAGTCGAAATCGGCGGCGCACTTGCGGGCGGCGGCAAAAGCCTTCTCGAAATCGTGCGTCACCTCCTGGCACGTATATCCCGCGTATTTGGCAGTAAATTCGGCGACAAAAAGGCGTATCGGAATCATATCGGGTTTGCCGTTCCGCATCGCAGTGACATAACGTTTCAGCCGTTGCGCATACAGCTTTTCCATATCTTTAGCCATATTTAGATGCTCCTTTTGTGTTAGCGTGCATTCTCGTACTTAACGCCAATTGATGTTTCCTTCATTAATCCAAATCCCATTAAGAGATACCCAAATTCAGCCAAAAAGTCAAGAACAGCTTCGTTTTATTATTCCCGCTGAAGCTCGGTCTCTGAGATGATTATTTTCAGATGAAACAATATGCCGGACTTTTTTTACTGCCCCGGTGACATTGAGCCGACAAGCTCTTTTATGTTAGTTATATTTTTGCGTCCGCAGTACTTTTTTATGCCTTCAATGATTTTTACCGCACAGTCAGGCTTTATAAAATTTGCCGTGCCGATACCGACAGCCGATGCCCCTGCGATAATAAATTCGATGGCATCCGAGGCCGTCCTTATTCCCCCCATGCCCAAAATCGGTATCCCGCTATCCTTCGTGACTTCGTTGTAAACCTTGTTGACTAAATAAACCGCTATCGGCTTTATCGCCGGGCCGGACAATCCTCCCGTTTTATTGGCTAAAACAGGCCTGCGTGTTTCGATATCGATTACCATCGCCGTAAAAGTATTTATCAGGCTCAATGCATTAGCTCCGGCATCAATCGCCGCTTTGGCAATCTTGCTGATATCCGTAACCGCCGGGGCTAATTTGACCATCAATATTTTTTCGCCGCATACTTTCTTAACGGCGGATGTCACCGCCTTGACCTGCTCGGGATCGGTCCCGAAACTTATCCCGCCGTGCTCGACGTTGGGGCAGGAAATATTCAGCTCGAATCCGGCAATTGCATTTTCCGAAGCCAGCCGCTCAGCCACGGCAACATATTCGTCAATCGTCTGACCCGCGAGATTAACGAATACAGCAGTCTTCATCCGGCTTAGGAAGGGAATTTTTTCCTCGATGAATTTATCCAGACCGACGTTTGCCCAGCCGATTGCATTGAGCATTCCGGAGTCGGTCTCGACAATACGCGGCGGCGGATTGCCTTTTCTGGGCTTTAGTGTAATGCTTTTGGTAATAAATCCGCCGAGGCTGTTGACATCCATAAAATCGGCCAGCTCGTCCGCGTACCCGCACGTTCCCGAAACGGTAAATACCGGATTCGACAGCTTCAAACCGGCAAATTCAACCGATATACCAGCTTCATTTGTCATTTCTTTCCTCAGGCTTTCCAATAGCGAATTTTAATACATTTCAATTAACCGTCAATCTTCAATACCGCTGCCGCGTACGACGGAAGCTTAAATTTAACCTCCTGACCGTCTATTTCCACTTTTCCATCTTCCGGGCGAATCGAATTCGGTTTCTCTAACGCATTGACCGCCGCTAACGTTCCCGGGGCAACTATTTTCAATGATGTGTTTTTAATCGTGTAACCTTTATCCACCGATAAATTCACCTCCACCATTTTATCACCCGAATTGACTGCTTTTAAATACACCGACTTGCCGTCCTCGGATTTGGTGGCTACAATATTCAATTCTTTGTTGTCACCTTCGATTCCAATCCTGTTCGGAGCGAAATTATCCCGCCAAAGTTTCATCACCACGTAATTCGGAGCCGGGAACCAGCCGGTTTGGTCGAAGTTGATAAAGGCGTTGTTCCACGCCGTAGCGGATGTATGCCGCAAAAACAACGCCGGTCCCGCCATTTCGAAAACGTCACTGCATCTTTCAAAAGCATTCAAAACACCACCGGCGTAAAGCCCCGTCCGCCAGTCGGTACTTTGGGCGTTCCACTCCGAACAATAAATCTTAAGTTCCGGATTTTTCGACTTCGATATAAGCTCGCCCGTCCGGTGGATAAAATTCTCGTAATTTAACGGTCCCTTCGCAAACTGGTCGGGATTTTCATAATGATGAATACTCAGATAATCGATCAAATCCCCGCAACCTTCGATCATCCTGCGATTCCATTCGAGGTCGAATCCGCCGCTGCCACATACGGCAAGTTTTATTGTCGGGTCTTTTTCCTTCATCGCCGGTGCGAATCTTTTCACCGCTGCGATATAATTATCCACCCCCATGCTCCAGGTCTCGTTGTCGATTTCCCAGTACTTGACATTGTACGGTTCTCGGTGGCCGTTCTGGGCCCGGACCTTGCCCCACTTACTCGTCGCAGGGCCGTTGCAGTATTCTATCCAGTCCAGCACATCCTGCATAAATTCTTCCGGGTCCGGATTATCGTTCCAGTTCCTTGTCCCGATATTCACTACGATCAATGGCTCGGCCCCTATCCTTTCGCACATCCGGATAAATTCGTCCGTGCCGTAGGAATTGATATCGAGGTCGTCCCAGATTTCCCTCGGATACACATTTCGTTTGCTCTGCGGCCCAATCCCGTTCTTCCAGCGGTAGGGCGATGCGAAACATCCGCCCGGCCAGCGAATAACCGGCGGCTTTATGTCGGCCACCGCCTGCAATAAGTCCGGACGATAGCCGCCGACCTTTTCCGCACTTCGAGACATCAGGCTGACCTGGTCAAGCCATACCCTTCCTTTGCCTTTAATACCTACTTGTAGCTTTGCGTTTTCTGAATCCGCGCTGGCTTTGAAACTGAATTTGTTTTCACTCCATTGAGCCTTGGGCTTTGCGAGTTTTATCTCTTTAATGGTCTTGTCTCCGTCAAGAAATCTGACTACCAAACCATCCGGTGCTTCTCCTCGTACCCACAATGATCCCTCGTAAGTTTCTCCTTTGCGAATATTGAACGGTAATTGTTCCAGGCCGGCCTCATCGGCCTCCGATATAATCTCATGGCACCAACTGCTGTTAAGCGGATTATCCTGACTAAGTGACGTCCTGCCCCGGCCGTAAAAATGCCAGTGACGTGCAAGGGATTGTTCCGCTTCCAAGTCCGGCAGCCCCGCGTACAGAGTTTTGCCGTCGAGCGACTTGACTTCGATATTGCGATATTTTACCTTCGTATTCCATGCCCCTACGCCGACCGCACCTTTCAGATGGGGATTTTGGTCTGTATAATCCAGCATGGTTTTCCCGTCCATCGACACCTGTAAATGCCCGCCTTCGCAACGAACCTTAATTTTGTACCACTTGCCCGTTTCGATTCCACCTTGTACTTCCGGTCCGATTGCTCCCCACCCTCGATCCTTTATTCCCTTTTCCAGTGCGCTTCGGACATTGCCCCAGCCGCCGATGTTATACCAGTAGAAATCCTCGTCGTTTGCCACTCGAAATAAAACAAGAAATCCTTCGCCCCCGTCGGTCTTTTGCGCTTCGAGGGAGAATTCATAATCGTCCCATTGATTATTCCCGAATACGAGCCTGACATTATCAGCCATCCTCGATTGCACTAAGCAATCGTCCTGTATTGTCCATCTTCCATTATTCAAGGGTTCCTCGAAGCTGCGGTTCCAGATAAGCTCACCCCATAAACCGCCGTTAACGGAATGATAAATATGCTCTAAGAAATGGCCGTATATTTTCTCATCTATCCTGCCCTCGACCTTCGACGGGTCAATCGATATTGACACGGCTTCTTGTGCATTCAGAAACTGTAAATTTAAAGTGGTGAAAATTACAACCGATATAAACATGAGCTTTAAGCTTGTCGTTCTCATGGTCTAATCCCTCGAAATATCGATATTTTCCGAATTTTTCAGCTTTTCGATGGCGAATTTTATCACTTTTTCATGGTCGAATGCCAGGTTATCAGGCAGATTCTCTATATCGAACCATCTTGCCTCGGCGGCATCGTCTCCACCTTTGACCTCGGGATTTTCCTCGCTTGTGATGCCCATGAAAGTTACCGTAATCATCCTGCCCCTGGGGTCCCGGCCGATTGTGCCGAACGTGCGCATCTGCTCCAAATGCACACCCGTCAGGCCGGTCTCTTCTTCCAGTTCCCTCGCTGCGGCGTCCTGAAGCTCTTCGTCCATCTCTAAGAAACCGCCGGGAATTGCCCATTTGTCTTTATATGGATCTTTTTTCCGCTTTATAAGCAGTAGAGATGTTTTGCCCCCCGAGATACGAAAGACCGCCGCATCGGCCGAAACCATCGGACGCGGCCATTCATAAGTATATTTGCATTTAGTCGCCATCGATAAACTCCTTTTGGGAGCATTTTAATATGTAATCCGGCATTTTGCATTTCAATTCTTATTTTTCTCATGCCGATTGCCTTAAATTGTCGAATCACATACAATAATCCACCAATAGCATGAATTTACAGGGTAATTATGCCGGATAGCCTGAAAAATATCCTGATAATGAAACCGAGCGCGTTGGGCGATATCGTACTGGCTCTGCCGGCCCTGACCGCTCTGCGAGAGAGTTTTCCAGATGCCAAAATAAGTTGGCTCGTCCGCCCGGAATTCGCGCCGCTTCTCGAAAATCATCCGCATCTCGATGAAATTATCCCTTTCGACCGCAAATCTCTCGGCAGGGCATGGTGCAATCCGAAAGCGTTTTCTGCCCTAATTTCGCTTATTTTACAGTTACGCCGGAGTCGTTTCGATGTAGTATTCGACTTCCAGGGTCTTTTTAGAACTGCAATCTTGGCATGGCTGTCCGGCTGTAAAAAACGCTTTGGAAAGGCTAACTCAAGGGAGCTGGCCCATTTGTTTTACACAGACCAAATCGAACAGGACGCCGAAAGCATTCACCTTGTCGATTTTTACTTGAAGATGGTCAAGGCCGCCGGTGCGGATAATCTTAGTGTTCGTTTCGAGTTGCCTTCCAATCCTGCCGATGTCGATTCTGTCAACAAACTATTAAAAAGTTGCAGCATAGATTCAGGAGAATATGTGGTTTTCGTGCCCGGCTCCGCTCATAAAGATAAATGCTGGCCTTCGGAACGTTTCGCCGCTCTTGCGGACAAAATTACTTCACAATTCAACCTGCCTGTTATCGCCGTCGGTGCCGCTTCGGACAAGAACCTGATTGAGAAAATCGACAACTTAGCTAAAAGTCCCGTTATCAATTTCGCCGGTCGAACGTCACTGAAAGAATTAGTCGAGCTTTTGCGAGCCGCCCGGCTCGTAGTAAGTAACGACACCGGCCCCGGCCATATCGCCGCAGCTCTGGGTACGCCTCTGGTTATGATGTATAGCTGGTCCAATCCGGCGAGAATCGCCCCGTACGGCAGACCGCAATGCATGGTAGCCCGCGAGCCGTACGGCAGGGGACTCAAGATAAAAAGCAAAAATCCCAAACACAACGTCTCAAATATCACCGTTGATGAAGTCTTCCAAAAAGTCCGCGAACAGTTAAATTAACATTGATTACCCGGCGTTCTTGAATTATCATATATCCAAAAGGCGGACGATATATTTTGGAAGCTCCAAATGACCAAATATGTTAAGAGTGTGATTCATTAATATTGAATTACAGATTTTTTAAGAGTTTACAATTAATGGAGGTGCCGAAATGATTAAATATTTGATTTTGTTAATTTCAACATCCGTTCTGATTGTTGGTTGCTCATCGCCATACGAACCTTATTCCGAATCTTACATGACAATGAAAGCTCCGGTGTATAAGGAACAATCCACCCTTACAAGCTCGCTTTTCAAGTCGGACCAGGAAGTGATGAGCGACGAAGCAATAAGACGTATTCTTGCCAGCAAGGTCGTACTCCCTGACAAAGCTAAAATTGCAATAATGAAGTTTCCCGGAACCGAATATGGAGCTTTGCGTTATTATGGATCCTACTATTGGCGTTCTGAAGATTATCTTAAAACACAACAACAATATATAGATACATTATCAAACAAACTGCAAGAATCCAACAGGATCGCAAATGTTGTTTTATTACCGTCTTTGCTAACGCCAAATGATGCGACAATTCCCGTATTACGTGAGGCGGCCGTGCGATTACAGGCCGATCTTATGCTCGTGTTTCGCTTATCGAGTGACATCTACCATCGACCGAAATTCTTTTCCGAAGATCAAATCAAGGCATATTGTACTTGCGAAGCGGTTCTGCTTGATATTCGAACTGGAATAATTCCTTTCACAGCAATAACTACACAAGAAGTCTTAGGGAAGAAAGAAAAAAAGGATATGGAAATTTCTGAAACCATGAAAAGGGCGGAAAATGCTGCTGTTATAGCATCTTTGAATAACGTTGCAGACAAACTTGCTAATTTCTTCACAACCGTCCCTTAAAATAGATTATATGACAATGATTGGCAGTTACTGATCGAATACAGATTGAATTTATAATCGACGGGTGTTAGCCTTACGAACTCTTGATTCTAAAGTGTGTCATTGCGAATCCGTTCGGCTTTGCTCAGAACAGGCTCAGTGAAGCAATCTTCAAATAATAACAAATTAAGTTTAAGTTTTTCATGGAAGATTGCCACGTCGCATAGCTCCTCGCAATGACCTTCTTTTATATCCGGCAGGCGTCACAGCCATACGAATACCGGAAAAATTCAAAAATAGTTGAAATCCGGATGAAATACAGGTATTGTGAATACCCGGTCGTACGGGAAAAATTCGATAGGGTGAATTTGGAAAACACCAGCAAATGAGATTTGTCATATATTCTCAAAGGAGTTGTTATGATTCGAATTGCCAGACGTGAGTTTCTCTCAACTTTAGGGCGAAGTGCACTGGGTGCTGTCATCGGCCAATCAATTTTACAAAACGGCTGGGCGTCAGCCGGAGATTCTACACCAAAAAAACCGAACATCGTGTTACTTTTTGCGGATGATATGGGATACGGTGACTGGAATCGCGGCGGACATCCGACCATACGAACGCCTAATATGAACAAAATGGCCGATGACGGAATACAATTGACCCAATTCTACAGCGGCAATCCGGTCTGTTCTCCATCGAGGTCGGCCTTATTGACAGGAAGAAACTGTATTCGAACGGGTGTAATAAATGTATTTTTCCCCAACAATGACATGGGAATGTCACCGAATGAAATCACAATAGCTGAAGTACTAAAACCGCTCGGATACGCCACGGCCTGCATCGGCAAATGGCATCTCGGCGATAAATATGAGTATCGGCCGCTGAGACAGGGATTCGATTATTATTACGGCATCCTTTATAGCAACGACATGGAAAATCCCGATATTTACCGTAACGATGAGATTGTCGAACATCCTTCAAATCAGAAGACACTTACAAAAAGATATACGGAAGAAGCTGTAAAGTTCATTGAAAAGAACAAGGGCCGGCCGTTTTTCGTATATCTGCCGTACACTTTTCCACATATTCCCCTCTATGCATCGGAAAAATTCCAGGATACCTCAATCCGCGGATTGTTCGGCGACGTAGTCGAAGAGCTGGATTGGAGCGTGGGACAAATAAATAAGACACTCGATAAGCTCGGGCTTTCCGACAATACTCTCGTGATATTTACCAGTGATAACGGGCCGTGGATAACACAGAATCAAAATGGCGGGACGGCGGGTCTCTTGCGCGGTGCCAAAGGTGATACATGGGAAGGAGGTATGCGTGAGCCGTTTATAGCACGCTGGCCGGGACATATCCGGCCCGGGGCAATTTCGACGCAGGTTGCCTCGGTACTCGATTTTTTCCCTACGCTTGTGGCACTTGCCGGTGGAAAGCCGCCGGATGACCGCCCGATAGACGGTATAAATATGATGCCGGCGCTCGAAGGCGGAAAGCTGCCGGAGCGGACGATTTTCTTTTACAGTGCCGAACGATTGTTCGCGATTCGAAAGGGCAAATGGAAACTTCACTTTCGATATTATGACCATACAAAAGGCGGCTACTTAGTCTCAAGGAACTGGGTGACGCCTGAAAAACCTCTTTTGTTTGATTTGCACGCAGACCCTTCGGAACGGTTCGACGTTGCAGGCAGGTTCCCGGAGATTGCACGCGAGCTCGAACAGACGGCTTCGCAGTATCAAAAAGAGATCGAACTAAAAGGTGAAAATAAGGATTTAATCAAATGGTTTAAAGGACGCGGGCATCTAAAAGGCACCCCCTGGGGATAAAAATCTGTTAGCCCAGGGCATTGCCCTGGGTTGGGGGAAAAACTTGCTTTGGGCAATTTGCTTGACCGGCGGAATTTCAGAACGCTACAATTGAGCGGATATTCCTCGGGAAAAATCAATAATGCTGATTCTTAAAAGAAAGGCATAATATGAAAACTAAAAAGTATCTCACTTTGATTATACTTGCGGGATTTGCTTACGGCGTCTTGGCCGTTTTGTCTCAATCCATCTTGGCAGCCCAGGAGCAAGGAGAACCTAACCAGCCGATAACAGAGGATACCACGGTCATTGAGCAAAAGAAGGATAATGCCGCCCCGGAACTTTCCGTAAAAGAAAGTGAAACCGCCGTGACAACACCACAATATAATTTTGTCACCGAACCGCACGAGATTTTGGCAGGTCTGCAGGGTGTGGGAGTGATTGTGGAAGCATTTCAGCCGGAAGCAAAAAAATACGGCCTGACCGAGCAGGCTTTCCGTAAGCTCGCCGAATCACGTCTCCGCAAGTACGGTGTAAGAGTCCTTACCGGGCAGCAACAGTTGCAAACGCCGGGACGTTCGTACCTGCACATAAGTATTACGCCGGTAATCATCGAAGATGTCAATCTCGTTGCAGTCTCGGTAACCATCAAACTCAACGAGCTTGTCGCTTTATGGAGAAATCCGACCATGGTTGTTATGGCCACAACGTGGGATGCGGGTCAGGTCATGCTGGTTGAGAAAGACAATCTTGACGTTATTAAGGAAACTACCCAGAACCTTATCGACGAATTTATCAATGCGTACCTCGCCGCGAATCCGGATTCCGTTTCCGCAGGACTCCCGAAGGCCGGAGTCATAACCGGTATAACTTACAATGAAAATAAGTCCTTCGCGATAATCGGCACCAATATTGTCAGCGAGGGGGAAGACATCGACGGCATTAAAATCGTTAAAATATATCCGGACAAAGTCGAATTCGAGAAAGACGGGAAACGCTGGACACAGGATATGAACGAATCATCGGGCCCGCAGTGGAAGTAGAGAAAATTCCCTGTCACTCAATCATTAAAAAAACTTTTTCGCGGACAAATCAGGCGAATCGAGCCTTGCTAAATAACTTCGATACAACGCTTGCACAAATCGGGATGCTCGCTGTCGGCGCCGACGCTCGGCCAGTAGTTCCAGCATCGCCGGCATTTTTGGTATTCACTTTTTTGTGCAGCAACGATTGTCTGGTCGGTAGTCTTTTGCAGCCTGACCTCGCTGACGATGCATAGTGCGGCGAAATGTTCGAGCCCGAAGTTATTGAGCAGGGCGGCATTTTCATCGTTGCAGGAAATTGTCACACATGCTTCCTGATTGCTGGCGATTTTTTTATCCCGCCGCAGTCCCTCGAGCACGCGCAAAACTTCGTCCCGAAGTTCCATCAGTTTCTGCCATCGCGGCTCGTCTGCGGTGCAGTCGATCGAATTGTCAACTTCCGGTATTTGTGCCAAATGGACGGTTTCAACTTTTTCCGATTTGATCTTCATCGCCGCCCAGGCCTCTTCAGCGGTATGGACCAAAATCGGCGCCAGCATCCGAACGAGACTATCCAGGATTCTGTACATCGCTGTCTGGGCGCTTCGCCGGGACAGGCTGTCGGCGGCATCGCAATAAATCCGGTCCTTGAGCACGTCCATGTAGATGCTGCTCATCTCGACCGTGCAGAAATTATACAGGAGTGAAAAAACCCTGTGGAAGATAAAATTCTCGTAAGACTGCGTGACATTGGCAATCAGCTTTTGCAACTGCTGCATCGCCCAGCGGTCGATCTGCAGCATGTCATCGTAGGCCACTGCCTGTTTGTCGGGATCAAAATCATCGATATTGCCGAGCAGGTACCGCAGCGTGTTCCGGATTTTTCGATAGGCGTCCTGCGTCCGGCCGATTATTTCGTCGTTGCAGCGAATATCTTCCTGATAGTTCACGCTCGAAACCCAAAGGCGCAAAATATCCGAGCCGTATTTCGCAACTTCGTCCTGGGCGTTGACGTAATTGCCTAACGACTTGGATTGCTTCATCCCCTTTTCATCGACGGTAAAGCCGTGCGTCAAAACGTTCTTGAACGGCGGCTTGCCCGTCGCGCCGAGAGCAGGAAGGAGCGACAACTGGAACCAGCCGCGATGCTGGTCCGAGCCTTCGAGATACAAATCCACCGGCACAGGCCAGCCCGACTGCCGGACACAGGCACTGTACCAGCTACAGCCCGATTCGAACCATACGTCGAAAATATTTTCCTCCTTTTTAAGCTCATCGAGAACGAATCCGTCCGGCAGCTTAAAGTCCTCGCCCAAAATCTCACGGGGTGAATCGGTAAACCAGCTATCCGAGCCATGTTCGCCGATATATTTGGCAACAGCCATTACGGATTCTTTCGTCAACAGAGCTTCGCCCTCGGCATTCGTGAAAACCGGAATCGGCAATCCCCAGCTTCGTTGCCGGCTGATGCACCAGTCCGGCCGGGATTCGAGCATTCCGGTAATCCGTTTCTGCCCCCAGCCGGGAATCCATCTCACACAGGGGACGCTCTCTAAAGCCAGGTCACGGAGGTTTTTCCCCACGCCGGGTATTTCCTTATCCACACTGATGAACCATTGCTCGGTTGCCCGGAAAATAACCGGCCCTTTGCTGCGCCAGCAATGCGGGTAGCTGTGTGTAATCTCGCCCTGAGCATAAAGAAGCCCATGCTCCTGCAGATAATTATTGACAACGGTATCAACTTCCAGGACTTTCAGCCCTTTGAGCCAGCTCGGCACCGTATCGTCGTATCGCCCGTCATCCAGCACCGGCGAATAAACCGCAAGGTCATATTTCTGCCCGGAAAGGTAATCCTCCAGGCCGTGCCCCGGGGCGATATGCACAAGTCCCGTGCCGTCTTCGGTGGTGACATACTCGGCAAGAATAACCAAGTACGCATCTTTGTCGGTCGGATTTTTCTCCACAAAAGGATGTATGTAACGCAATCCCTCAAGATCGCTTCCCCGGACGGATTTTTCACCGACCTTGTATTGTCCATCGCCTAAAGAGCCGGCGGCGACCACTGCCTCGATACGTTCGGCGGCAAGTATAGAAATATATTTTTGCCCGTTCTGCTGATAACTGATGGTTTTATAGTCTAAGTAAGGATGCACCGCCACCGCCAGATTAGCGGCCAGCGTCCACGGTGTGGTTGTCCAAATCATAAAACATATTCGTGGCTCGTTGCTCGTCTCTCGTTGCTCGATCAGGCCAAGTTCAACTAATTTCTCGATACTCTCTTCGGCAACGGGATAGTTCACAAAGATGCTGGGTGAAGCTATATCCTTATATTCCAGCTCCGCTTCTGCCAAAGCCGTCTCACATCCTATCGACCAGTGAATCGGCTTGAGCTGCTTATAGACCAGCCCCTTATCGACCAGCTCGGCAAAAACTTCCAGAATCCCCGCTTCGTAGGAAGGCTTAAACGTCAGGTACGGATTATCGAAATCGCCGAACACGCCCAGCGCCTGGAACTGCCTGCTTTGCAGCTTGACGTATTTGGCGGCGTATTTATGACAGAGCTTGCGGATTTCCGGCTTGCTCATTTCGCGGGCCTTGTCACCAAGCTCGGTGACGACCTTCGATTCGATCGGCAGACCGTGACAGTCCCAGCCGGGAACATAAGGAGCATCGTAACCGGACATCGTCTTATATTTGACGACGAAATCCTTGAGGACCTTATTGATAACGTGTCCCATGTGAATATCGCCGTTCGCATAGGGCGGGCCGTCGTGCAGGGTATATAAAGGGGCGCCTTTTCTGGCCTTCCTGGTTTGGGCATAAATATCGTCTTTGGCCCATTTCTTGCGCATCTGCGGCTCACGCTGGACCAGGTTGGCCTTCATCGCAAAATCCGTCTTCGGCAGATTCAATGTATCACGATAACTTTTTTCCTTCTTATCCGGCATTTAATTAATCCTTAAAACCGCCTTCAGGCGGATTGATCTAACTGCCTATAAGGCAGAGGGCATATAGTAAGTATTGTAACTGTTATTGTCAATAAAACCTATAAACTTCAATTTTCTCAATTTTTAGAAATCTGTGGCAATAAAAAAGCCTTCCAGAGTTCGCTGCTCTGGAAGGCTTCAAAATCCGATTATTTCGCTTTCTCAGGGCAGCTTCATTCTCTCCGCAATAATTATGATAATCATATTGTTTATGCTGATATTCATTTCAATCGTCCTGTTAAACTACAAAGCATCTTTATACTATAATCATCGGCCGATGTCAAGGACTGGTTTACAAAAAAATTAGCAGATATCTTAATTAGTCACCGGATTTTATTTACCATATTAGCCTATAAAAAAAGTCAGAAATCGCGTAGTCTTTGTCTGACTTCTACAGTGACCCAACCATCTTCAGGGTAGTCCCAATATCGATTCGGACTTGAACCTGGAACTACTTGTAACCTCCAATTGTCCCTGAATGTTATAATAACGGAACGATCGGGAAGCTCCCATTGTCGCGATTTTAAAAATAAAGTGTTTTGCAGTGATTGAGTTTTATCAATGTAACACAGAGAGGTCAGTTCGGCTTTTACTTTCATGTGGAAACTATTGACATCGGCCTGAAATGAATAGACGTCAATTCTATACATATTGTCTTCAAAATGTTGCAACGGTCTTTGACCGTCCAAAAAGTTAAACGTAGGCATCGGACACGGCAAAAGCGAGAAAAGAGCAACCAAAGTCAGAGCAGTTACAAAGAGAGCGACTGCTAAAAATACTTTAATCACAAATTTTTTTGTGAATGTCATTTTTTAATGTCCAATTCAGGAACACAAAATAAATCAGGCATCTTTACGAGGTATAAAAAATGTAAAGTGCCTAAAGTGAGCTAAAGTTATTGTTAAGCTATCATTCACTCAGCAAGCTCAGGACGGCGCCTAAGCAGAACGAAGTGAAGACGAAAAATCTATTTTCCGTTGCCCAGATCCTTCGGCTGCGCCTCAGGATGACACATACGTGTCATTTTAGGCACTTTAGACACTTCAAACTTTAGTTCACTTCAAATATTGACGGGTTCTATAATTAACCTCCATATCGAATTTTAATGCTATGTTCAAAATATTCTTTGTTTTTATGCACTCGCACCAGCCGTTAACTCGTGCTACGTAGCAAGTTACTTCGCAGAGTAGCATAGGTGGTTGTCCTTAGTTTCCTCCATGCTTTATTTAAAATTCAGTTCCAATGACTCTTTCATATGACTACAGGTAAAGCGAACCTTGCAGGGCGCTGATACGTCTAGCGTAAGGTTAAGATCAGAACCGATTGGTATGAACTCTTGAGTTACAGTTTTACCATCATCAGACATTTTTTCTCCGTATGTTCCGCTTGAAAGTATCATAAATCCTCTAATAATAGCCTGTGTATCTTCCATTATTTCTGCACAAAATACTACTGAACCAAACGGAGCATTTTTGGTTGCCTCAAGTTCCAACAATATTCTATGTTCATCATCTTTAGTCTTTACTTGCCGTTGGGATTTTAACGACAAAAGTGGGGGGGATGCCATCTCGGCAACTTGTTGCAACTCTTCCTGAGTTTCTTTTGCACTCGTGACTACATCCGATAGCTGTTCTTTCTGAATGTCAATCTCTTTCTTAATTTCTTCGAGTTTTTCTTTGGTTATCTGATCCGCTTGTTGCTCGAATTTTTCGAGTGATAATTCCCCTTTCAAAAGGTTAGCAGTGAATTTTTTAATTGAGCTATTATTGGCTATGGAAAAACCAACAACCAAGGCAAAAACCAGCATAGCTATTAAAGGCGATAGACTAAATTTGCCTTCAACATAAAGAGCTATCGCTATCACCGCAATAAATCCGCCAATAATCAATCCCCACATGTGTCTCACCTTTTTTCCTTTCGGATAAAATCCTCTTTTTTGTTTTTATTGACAATTTTAGCAATTGCTCGTTTTTGGTCAAGTGCCAGCTTCGGTTGAAACTATCGACAATCCCATCAATATCATTATAATGACATATATAAAACTCCGCCGTAAACGCATCATATTCTCTACTTACCGAATTTTCAGACGATGTTCGGAATATTCTTTATTTTTATGCTCTCGCACCAGCCGTTAACTCGTGATACGTAGCAAGTTCCTTCGCAAAGTAGCATCGTCTGTCGTCACTCGTATACCTACTGACCCTATTTTCTCGTTGGATTTTCAAATACGTTGTCTAGTGATTCTGGATCAGTTAAGAACATTTTCATCAAATCACCACGAGACAACCCCCTGTTTCTAAGACCGATATCTTTCCGCATGGCTTGCATCATATCATCCATAATAAGAATTAGGTTTAGGTTCGGGTTCGGCGCCTGCCCTTGTTTCATTAACTCGGCGTAATGGCGAAGAACGCCCGGTGAACCCCACAACACTATCTGTGTGGTGAAATCAAAGAAGAAGTTTTGGATCTCCTTGCTATTCTCCAGTACGTTGGTGTCAGAGCCTTTGTGCTTTCGTATAATGCCAATCATTGTCGTGATGAAATTGCTGTAAATCTTGATTTTCTTGGGTCGGTGTGACTCCGCGATTTCACGCGATTTCGAGCGCTGTTGAGCGATAAGGACTGCCCCAATGCCTCCGCCAACAGTACTTACAAAAGCGATAATCGCCGCGCCGATCTGTGATTCCTGAGCCGTGATCCACGTTAATAATGATGAGAACGCGATCCACACGCCAAAAGCGGCAGCGGCAATGAAGCCGAGCACAATAACGACGGGCAGTATAGTACGCAAACGATTCATAGGTGTAATAGACAGGGTGGATCAGACCACATATCAATGTCTATATGATTCCTCATGAAATTTAATAGAATTTATCAGGAGCTGTCCCTATCTTCTTCTTATTCATTTCAAGATTCTTTGAGTAATTTATCTGAGAAAGAAACCTCATCCTGCGCAGAAGAGGCAGGAGTTTGGTTTTTCTCCTGTTTCTTCGGGCGAGTCCTACTCTTCTTGTAAAATTTCTTGACTTTGGCTTGAGCCGCTTCAGCTTCTTCGCCTTCTACAAGTTCGCGTTTCAGAACTTCACTTCTGACCATCGTTTTGATCTCATCAATATCTATTTTCACTCCTTCTGAGAATTTTCGTAGTTCTCTCCTAAGCACTGAAAGAGTTGGTTCTGAAAGAATCAAACCTCCGATGATAAAGCGGTTTACACTTTGGACTTTTTCGTAAAACTCTTCTCTTGCGTTCTTCGCTAATCCCTCCTTCGAAATAAGGAAAAGGTTGTCTCTATCTTTTTCTCCTCTTGCGTTGATCCCTGTAAAATCAAATGAATACACAAGATCGTAGTTAATTGGCTTCTCAAAGCGGATGCGATACAATTGCCATTCAATTCCGTTAGAGAGAACAATCCACTGAATTCCGTGATTAGCTCCATAATCAAGAGCTTGTCGCATGTGAGTTTCTTTCAGGTCGATGCCAATAGCTTTGACCTCAACAAGAAATTGAACCTTGTCATCAATTTTAATGGCAAGGTCACAATATGTTCCACGAATAGCAAACTCACCTGTTACCTCGAGGTACTTATCGTAACCGAAAACCTCAGAAAGAATGTCTTTAATGATAGAGACTGTATCGGATTCATTAACGTCTCTGTCTTTGGCGATTTTGAGTACCTTCTGGTATTTCGGAATACTCTTTGCGAAACGTTCAGCTACTTTCTTCGGTATTTTTACCACTTTATCTCTCCTTAATAAACTCAGTAAACTAGTTCCAGCCACACATAAAATCTACGCCACACAGTCTTATCAAATTATTCACCCGAAAAAGCCTGCTTTCCACCAACTAATAAATCACCATCAATCAATTGAAAAACTCGCTCGCTCAAGGTTGCTATTTTGTATTATAGGCATTGTTTGGAGAAGCCGCAAAGAAAAAAAAGGCGAATCTAAATTCGGAATTGATAAAACTTATGGCTAATTATTGATAGTCTTATTATACTATTGCTTATGGCGAAAAAGCTCTACATTATCGACGGTCACGCACATATTTACGCAGCTCATTACGCGAAAATGCAACGTACATATCTTAAAAGCCCAACCGGTGAACCAACGCAGGCCACCTACATCTTTACGCAGGCCATCGTCGGGCTTATCCAGCGGCTAAATCCCGATATGCTCGTTGTAACAATGGACAGCAAGGCCCCTACCTTTAGAAGTGATATTTATATCGAATACAAGGCGAACCGCCCGCCGATGCCGGATGATTTGCCATCGCAAATCGAACGAATCGAGCAGATTTTACAGGCGATGAATATCCCCATCATTCGCGTGGATGGTTTCGAGGCGGACGATATCATCGGGACTTTATCAAAAAAAGCCGCCGCGGATGGCTACGAGTCTCTTATCTGCTCCAAAGACAAGGACCTGCTCCAGTTGATCGACGAGCATATCAGCATGTACGATATCAAGACCGATACAGTTACCGATGAAAAAGCAATGGTTGAAAAAATGGAGATTATGCCGGAGCAGTTTATCGATTGCCTCGCCCTGCAGGGTGACACATCGGATAATGTCCCCGGCGTTCCCGATGTCGGACCGAAAACCGCCATGGAGTGGATTCGCAAGTACGGCACCATAGAAAATCTCTACAAACACGTTGACGAGATAAAAGGCAAACGCGGCGATAACCTTCGCAAGTTCAAAGAGCAGGCATTCCTGAGCAAAGAGCTTGTCACTATCGATTGCAATGTCCCGTTTAAAATCGATTACGATGATTTAAAGCTGAGCAAATTCAATGACGAAGAACTGACTGAAATCTTCAACGAGCTTGGCTTTACCCGCCTGTTGAGCCAGTTAGGCTTAATGAATAGTTCGAAACCGACTACCGGCGATGGGGATGGTAGAGAACAAATACGCGATACGCAAGACGCAGGACGCACGACGAAAAATTACCAACTGATTGATACCGAAAAGAAATTCGAGGAGTTTTTTACCGAACTTAAAAGTAAGAAACTTTTCGCCGTCGATACCGAAACGACATCGGTTTACCCCATGCGGGCCGAGCTGGTCGGCATGAGTTTTTCATGGCAGCAGCGGACCGGATATTATCTGCCGGTAAAAGCACCCTTAGGCGCACAACATCTGGACATAAATAAGATCCGGCCGAAACTGGCTCCCATTCTTGCTGATAACAAAATACAAAAAATCGGCCAGAATATAAAATACGACCTGCTCGTACTTCAGAATGCAAAAATGCCTGTCCGGGGAATTTATTTCGATACGATGGTCGCATCCTATTGCCTGGACCCGGGGCGAAGTCACTCGATGAACAATATGGCCGCCGATTTCCTGGGTTACGATTGCATCCCGATTTCCGCCCTTATCGGCAAGGGCAAAAACCAGCTCACGTTCGATATGGTCGATACCGCCGCCGCCAGTGAATACGCCGCCGAGGACGCCGATATCACGTATCGGCTGTATCTGTATCTCAAAGAAAAATTAGACGCCGAGCCGCAGTTGCGGCAATTATTCGAGGAGGTCGAAATGCCGCTCGTACCCGTCCTGGCGACGATGGAATATAACGGCGTCTCGCTGGATACTCACCTGCTGCGAAAGATGTCCGGCGAAATCTCCGAGACCCTCAAAAGCGTCACCGAAAAAATTTACGAGCAGGCCGGCGAGATTTTTAATATCGATTCGCCAAAGCAGCTTTCGGAGATTCTCTTCGATAAGCTGAATCTGCCGCCTGTGCGTAAGACCAAGTCGGGACGCAGCACGGATGCCGGGGTGCTCGAACAATTGGCCGACCAGCATCCTATCGTCGAACTAATCCTGCAATACCGGATGCTCAGTAAATTACAAAATACATACGTGGACAAGCTCGGCTCACTGATTCACCCGAGGACGGGACGTGTACACGCATCCTTCAATCAGACGATTACCGCCACGGGACGGCTTAGCTCCAGCGATCCTAACCTGCAAAATATCCCCATACGCACCGAACTCGGCAGCAAGGTCCGCTCGGCATTTGTGCCGAAAAACAAAACCGACTGCATTTTAAGTGCCGACTATTCGCAAATCGAGCTGCGGCTGCTGGCGCATTTCTCGCAAGATCCGGCACTGATGGCCGCCTTCGCCGCCGATCAGGACATTCACCGCTTCGTAGCATCGCAGATTTTCGACTGTCCCATCGAGAAGGTGACAAGTGAGATGCGGTCACGCTGCAAGGCGGTCAATTTCGGCATCATTTACGGCCAGGGACCGTTCGG
>Ga0315543_1000824_pt1 | contig 35901 bp, 34 predicted proteins | sample SalMarSW160210MG_2_FD_203098 | JGI IMG/M metagenome (GOLD analysis project Ga0315543, IMG submission 203098) | Salt marsh sediment microbial communities from the Plum Island Ecosystem LTER, Massachusetts, United States - Salt Marsh Sediment SW1601-210 ...
ATATTTCTTTGTTGTGTTCACCCAGCAGCGGGGCTCTTCCTGCCTGCCACGGTGAGCCGTTTAGTTTCGCTGGTGCTCCCGGGTACTTTACCTTGCCCATGACCGGATGGTCGACCTCGGCAAAAAACCCCCGGGCTTTTATCTGTTCGTCATCCTGTAACTCCTCAGGACTCAAAACCGGTGTGAAGGCTAACCTCAGTTCCTGAGCTTCTTTAGTTACTTCCCATTTGCCGCGGTCCTGAAGCCAGGGAGTAATCAAGGCGTCCAGCTTTTCAGGATTTGCCATACGGGTGTGGGTGTCGGCTAGGAGAGAGCCATCCTGGAGTTCGGGCTTTCCGATTAAAAAGGCTATATTAGGCGCTCCACCTATTCCCGGAGTAAGACTTATCCAACCGTCTTTACAGGGGACACTGTAGCCAATGGGGTAACCGTGAATTGCGAATGGGCTGGTTCTTCTGCTGAGTCCTAGATATGAATACTCGGAAACATGCCCCATCAGGGTGCTGGCAACGCACTCCATCGCCGAAATATCGATGGATATTCCCTTTTTGGATTTTTGACTCTTAATAAGTGCACTGACGGTGGCGATGTAGCTGAGAAGTCCGGTCGAGTATTCAGCCTGGAATCCCCCTTCGATTACCGGTCTGTCCATGGGTTTGGTACCTGGCCGTTGGGTGTACATAGCGCCGCCTGTACCGTATACGGTGAAGTTAGTCGCTTTATAGTCGTGGTATGGTCCTGTTTGACCGTAAGCGGAAATTGAGGTAATTATCAGCCGGGGGTTTATCTGCTTGAGCGACTCCGGAGTGAGTCCGAGCTCCGCCATTTGCCCGGGTTCGAAACTCTCTACCAGTACGGAGACATTTTTTGCCAGTTCTGTAAATATCTCCAATCCCTCTTTATTCTGTAAATTAAGAGTTATGCTTTTTTTATTTGTATTGAGATAAAAGAACGTTCCGCTTGTTTCACACACCTCTTTATCGCCGGGAAAACGGTCGGCGTTTCTTGTCCAGTCTCCTCTTTCCGGTTTTTCAACCTTGATAACCTCAGCCCCGAAATCAGCCAGTAATTTGGTACAATAGGGACCCGCTATTCCTTCGGTACAGTCAAGGACCTTCAGTCCGGTAAAAGCCTGTTTATCCATAGTGGTTATCTTTATTCCGGTATCTTAACGTCGTTCGGATTATATGTCGCTGAATATGTCGCTGATTATGCCATCATCAATATTGGGGGGAGTGCGAAATTTGAAATCAGCTAACTCAATAGTGTGAAATAGACTACTGGATAATTACTTGTTTGTCAAATAGAATAATAACCAATTCGATGTATGAAAATTCAAGCGGAGGCTTGACGCATCCATTACGCTGAACTTAATATTAGATATCCATAAATCGACATCCGAAGAATTGAAATACGAGTGAAATTTGAACAGATATACGATAAAGCGGAATCTAAGAACAGATTTTTAAGCGATAAAAATTGCATTAAAATCTATATCAGTGCGTCTGAAGATATCACAACTGTGCCGTATATTTCAGAAGCTTTTTTGGCGGAGACAGACAAGAATCGGCTGAAAGCGGAAGTAATCACCACAGGTTCCACAGGGTATTATGACCTCGAACCGATTGTTCGTATTGAAAAGCCGGGGCAGCCCTCCGTAGTGTTTAAAAATGTGAATCCAGATACCGCTGTCACTATAGCAAATGAATATCTTGTTAATGACAGACCGGTACAAAACATCACTCTCGGCAGTATGGGAGACGAGAGAATCGACGGCATACCGGGTGTCGATGAGTTACCGTTGTTTTACCTGCAAAACAGAGTGGCGTTGCGAAATTGCGGTCAAATCGACCCCGGTAATATAGACCATTATATTCTGACAGGGAAAGGTTATACCGGGCTTGCCAGAGTTCTCAGTATGAAACCGACTGAAGTTATTACGGAGCTTAAGAAGTCGGGCTTGAGAGGAAAGGGTGGAGCCGGATATTTCACAGCAGACAAATGGCAGGCATGTTATGACGCTGAGGGAGACGAAAAATTTATAGTCTGTAATGCCGTGGATTCAGACCCTGATTCACTCTCAGCAAAATTAATTCTGGAAAGTGACCCTCACTCCGTTCTGGAAGGAATGCTTATAGCGGCGTATGTCATTAAGGCTTCCCGTTGTATTATCTGCGTAAATAGAAGAAATTCACAGACCGTACAACGGCTTGAGAAAGCTATTGAGCAGATGAGGGCATACGGTCTATCAGGACAAAATATCCTGAATTCGGGAGTCGATTCAGCAATTGAGATAAGAGAGGAAGAGGATTCGTTTATCTCGGGTGAAGAAACCGCTCTTATCCGCTCCATAGAGGGAAAACAGCCGTTACCTTACCTGCGGACAGTGTATCCGGCTATAAGCGGAATTAACAATAAACCCACACTTATAAATAATCTTGAGACTTTAAGTTGTGTATCCGGCATTTTTCAGAACGGCGTGGAATGGTATATGGGTTCCGGTACCGGAGAAAGCCGGGGAACAAAGGTTATTACCCTGACCGGCAGCGTAACTCATAAATATACCGTTGAGGTACCGTTCGGGACAACACTGAAAAGCGTGGTTATGGATATTGGAGGTGGTGCTCCCGAAAGCAAGAGTATCAAGGCAGTCCAGTTCGGCGGACCGACAGGTAGTTATTTCGATGCCGGTTCTCTAGATATTACTATAGATTATGAGTCGATTAAAAAAGCCGGTTCCATCATCGGCTCCGGTGTGGTTAAAGTCTTCGATGATAGTATGTGTGCCGTTGAAATGGTAAGAGATTTGTTTGATTACATCCAGACCCAGTCGTGTGGTAAATGCGTTTTCTGCCGGGAAGGAAGCTATCAGATATATAATATCTTTAAGGACATCTCTGAGAACAAGGGTGAACCGGAAGACCTGGACCTTGTGACTGAACTCTGTGAGGCAATGAAAGAGGGCTGTATTTGCAGTCTGGGTCTGGATGCTCCTAACCCGGTATTAAGCAGTATCAGGCTGTTTGGCAGCGATTACGAAGCCCATATTAAAAACAGGAAATGTCCCGCCAGCTGAACAGGGTGAAAAAGAGAACGTAATATTGTGGATACGGTAAAAATCAATATTGACGGACGGGATGTCGAAACGCAGGCCGGAAGTACTGTGCTCGAAGCGGCACTCGCTTCCGGAATATATATACCGCACTTGTGTTACCATCCCGACCTGTCACCTATCGGAGCATGTCGCCTTTGTATCGTCGAGATAGATGGGGTGGAAGGATTACCGACGTCATGCACGACGCCTGTGTCAAATGGAATGACCGTCAGGACGAAATCGGAGAAGATAGACAGGAGACGGCGATTGGCAATGGAGTTAATCCTCGCCGGTCATCCTCAGGATTGTGAGTCATGTAATAAGTATCTGAACTGCGAGCTGCAGGCACTCAAACAGTACCTTATCAGTGATGAGTTGAGCGTAAGGACCCGTACCAAACTGCTGCCGATAAATAAAAGCAACCCTCTCTTTCTTCATGAGCCTGACAAATGTATTGTCTGCGGTCGCTGCGTAAGAGCCTGCCAGGAACTCAGGGGAGTGGGAGTATTATTCTATAAAAAGGGGGGCAGGGAGACCTATACAGGAACCGCCTCCGACCTGCCTTTGGCCGATGCCGGATGCAGGTTCTGCGGTGCCTGTGCCGAGGTCTGTCCTACCGGGGCTATTCAGGACAAAGAACAGGTAGGAACGGGCAGGAAGCGTAGAGCGGCGCTTATACCTTGCAGATATACCTGTCCTGCCGAGATAGACGTCCCGAGGTATATTCGTTTTATCCGTGAAAAGAACTATGCTGCGGCTGATGCCGTTATAAGAGAAAAAGTTCCCTTTCCTGGAGTACTCGGATACGTATGCAATCAGCCCTGTGAAGACGTCTGCCGCAGAGGAGAAGTAAACCAGGCGGTATCGATAAAGGAATTGAAGCGCTTTGCCGCCGAGTATGACGAAGAAAAGGTGTGGCTGGACAACTCGGTAAAAAAACCTCCCACCGGAAAAAGCGTTGCTGTAATCGGTTCAGGACCGGCGGGCCTGACAGCGGCGTACTATCTGGCAAACCAGGGACATGCCGTTACCGTGTTCGAATCGCAGCCTCTTGCCGGAGGAATGATGCACATTGGAATTCCCGAATACCGTCTTCCGAAAAATATACTCGATAGTGAGATAGAGGACATTAAAAATAAAGGTGTTGAGATAAGGACCGGTACACGCATTGATTCCGTCGATGAGCTTCTCGGTCATGGCTATGACACCGTTCTTGTCGCTATAGGGACTCACCGCGGTCAGAGACTTACAATTCCCAATGCCGATAGCGAAGGAGTAATTATAGGAATTGATTTTCTCAGGGACTTGAACCTGGGTGATGCGGCGGCTGTCGGGAAAAGAGTAGTTGTACTGGGTGGCGGTAATGTCGCCTTCGACTGCGCTCGTGTCGCCAGAAGACTGGGTGCTGAAAAGGTGCAGGTTGCCTGCCTTGAATGCCGTGAGGAGATGCCGGCTACCGAAGATGAAATCAGCCAGGCGGAAGAAGAAGGTATACTGGTCTATCCCTCCAGAACATCAACCCGGATTCTAAGTGAAAACGGTATAATCCAGGGAGTGGAATTCCTTGAGGTGGAATCATTCGGCTTCGATGAAAATAAAAATGCCCGGATCGAAGTAAGGGAAAATTCGCATGTTGTTCTTGAAGCGGATACCGTTATCTTCGCTATCGGGCAGCGTCCCGAACTTCCAGAAGGGTTCGGGGTTGACATAAATGATAGCGGCCATATCATACTGGACTCTTTTACCCTTGCTACCAGCAGGGAAGGGGTGTTTGCCGTCGGAGATGCCGTGCATGGCACTGCAACCGTTATTCAAGCAATAGCCTCAGGTAGAAAGAGCGCAATAGCCATTGATAAGTATCTTGGCGGCAGCGGGAATATCGATGAGAAACTGGCACCTCCCCTGGAAGAAGAACCTTTCCTCGGTCCGGCGGATGACTTCGCAAGTATGTTGCGTTGTGAAGAATCCCGTGTGCCGCCTGAAGAACGGCTCATGGATTTCTGTGAAGTTGTACAGGGTATGGACAAGGAAACTGCAGACTATGAATCAAATCGATGCCTGCAGTGCGACCTGAGATTGAAAATAAAGTCCGTAGAATTCTGGAGTAGTTATTAGTAAAATAATGTCCACCCAACCTGTAATTAAGGATAAAAAGAACTGTATCTGATATGATGTGTTGTGCGTCGAAAGGTGAGAAATATTGTTCTATATGCAACCAGGGAGGTGCTAAATGAGTGATATACCCTCAGAAGTCGATGTTGTTGTAATCGGAAGCGGTGTTTCAGGACTGTCGGCTGCTTTAACTGCAGGCGAAGCGGGAGCTAAGGTAATCGTGTTCGAGAAACTCCGCTCTATCGGCGGCACTTCCAACTTTTTTAAGGGTACTTTTGCTGTGGAAAGCCGCCAGCAACGAGAGAGATATGTCACTTTTGGAAGAGATGAAGCCTTCAGAGATATCATGGAGTATGGGCACTGGCGTAACAACCCGCGTCTGGTAAGAGTTATTGTCGATGAGTCTGCGTCAACTCTTGTCTGGCTTGAAGAGGAGGGGGTGGAGTTCACCGAACTTACCATCAATATGATTAATTCTCCCCAGACGTATCATATTGTCAAAGGAGAAGGTGCTGCCGTGGTGAAAACACTCGCCACCCGGGCACAGGAAAAAGGGGTAAGTATAAGGACAGGTATGTCCGTTAAACAAATAATCAAAAGAGGCGAACGGGTTGCAGGCGTTGTCGTGGAAGGAGATGAGGAAGATATTCAGATAGCAGCGAAAACGGTCGTGATTGCCAGCGGTGGCTATCTTAATAATAAGGAATGGGTAAAGAAATACACGGGTTTTAACCTTGGGGAGAACCTGCTGCCTGTCGGTAATGTTGATAAGACTGGAGACGGTATCCGGATGGCTTTTGAAATAGGAGCAGACGAAGAAGGAATAGGTACTGTCGAGCTTTTTAGAATCGGTCCGTCACGGCAGGAGCTGGGCACCGGTGGAAGGCTGAGCATGGCGGTTATCCAGCCCGACCTCTGGGTCAACCGGGCTGGAGAAAGGTTCTGTGATGAGGGAATAACTTTCTTTGATACTTCTGAAGGTAATGTCAATGCCAGACATAAGGAAGGCTACACGTATTCAATATTCGATGATGCGGTTTTAAAGCGCATGGCTGAAGAAGGACTTGATAAAGGCATAACACCCGAAACGTACCCCGGTCAGCAAATTATAGATTTAGACAAAGACTTGCAGGCTGCACTGGAAAATCCCTCCGACGATTTATTCGAGGCGGACTCGATAGAAGAACTGGCCGTTAAAATGGGCATAGACCCGGATGTACTGAAGGCAACTGTTGATGAATATAACGTATTCTGTGCGAAAGGACACGATGACCTGTTTGCCAAGAACCCGAGATATCTACGCCCGATAATAGGACCGAAGTTTTATGCTGCTAAAGCAAATACCGTGTGTCTGGGAACTATGGGCGGTATCAAGATTAACCATAATATGGAAGTGATGGATAAAGAGAATAAAATCATTCCCGGTCTTTATGCTGTCGGATACGATGCCGGTGGAATGTACGGTAATGATTATTGTATGCATGTGGCTTCAGGTCTGTCTTCCGCCTTCGCCATCAATTCCGGTCGTATAGCCGGGAGGAACGCATCGGTGTATGTAAGTCAATAACATATTCATGCTATGTTTTTAATATCTGCTCGAAAAAGTATTATTATATTTACTTTGTAAATGCTAAAATAAACACCTACCCACACTTAAATCCATTATCCACGATTTGATATGGAAAGGAGCGTAGAAATGGATTTTTCCCTGACACCGGAAGAAGAAGCCTTTAAAAAAGGGGTCAACGACTGGCTGGACGAAAATATGAAGGACTTGCCCGACTGGTATGTCAGGAATGACGGTTCCGGCCCGGAACCGGAATCCGATGAATACCAGGAGTTCAACCTGGAATGGCACAAGAAACTTTATAAAGCCGGCTTCGTCGGTATAGCCTGGCCTAAGGAATACGGAGGTCGCGGCGCTACCCTGATGGAGCAGGTTATCTTCAATGAAGAAATGGCAGAACGCCGCGCTCCTAGCGGAGCCGGCGGCCTGGGAGTCGGATGGGCAGGGCCTACGATAATAGCAGCCGGGACAGAGGAGCAGAAAAAACGCTTCCTGCCCAAGATATTGAGCGGAGAAGAAAACTGGTGTCAGGCATTTTCAGAACCTGAAGCGGGTTCGGACCTGGCAAATATCCAGACAAGAGCGGTTGAAGACGGAGACTACTATGTTATTAACGGTCAGAAAGTATGGACAACAATGGGAATGAGAGCGGATTGGGCGATACTTCTGGCAAGGACCGACTTCAATCCCGATATACCAAAACACCGGGGAATAAGCTACTTCCTTCTCGATATGCACGCTCCCGGGGTGACTATTCGGCCTTTGAGGGAGATGACCGGAGAAGCATTGTTCGGTGAAACATTCCTCGATGACGTGCGTATCCATAAAAGCCTGATGGTCGGCGAGAAAAACAAGGGTTGGTACATTTCGATGGGTACCCTTGAGTTCGAAAGGTCGAACTCAAACTCCGCCATCGGTTACCTGACTACCATTTCTAACCTTATCGAGCTTGCCCGGGAGATGAAACGAAACGGGCAACCACTTTCCAAAGACCCGGTAGTAAGACAAAAAATTGCCCAGTTTTATATAGAAGCCAACGTGGCTAAATACATCGGGCTGCGTGCTCTGACCCGTCAACTCAGGGGGCAGACCCCCGGCCCTGAAAGCTCGGTGGGCAGTCTTCTGATAATGGAACTGGGTCAGCGGTTACAGGACTATGCGATGTCCCTACAGGGGCCTTACAGCCGTCTTGTCAGAGATTCCAAGCACGCAATCAAGAACGGCAGCTGGCAGAGGAGTTTCCTTTCATCACGCGGAAACACCATTATGACGGGCACCTCTGAAATCAAGAAGAATATCATTGCACAAAGAACCTTGGGACTTCCCAGGTGGGTCTAAAAAAGAGAGGAGTGACACCCAATGAACTTTGAACTTGATGAAGAACAAATTATGCTGAAAACCTCCACCCGGGATTTTCTGGAGAAAGAATGTCCCAAGGAACTGGTAAGAGAGATGTTGGAAGACGAGAAGGGATATTCTCCGGAGTTGTGGAAAAAGATGGCGGACCTGGGCTGGCTTGGGCTGTCTTTTCCCGAAGAATACGGAGGCGCCGATTTCACTTTTCTCGACCTGGCGGTACTCATGGAGGAGTGCGGCCGTGCCCTTGTACCCGGACCGCTTATACCGACAATCGTCCTGGTTGGACATACCATCCTGGCAGCGGGAACCGAACAGCAGAAGCAGGATATACTTCCCAGAATGATTAACGGTGAGCTAATACTTACCCTGGCATTCATGGAGTCAAACGGCAGTCTCGAAGCATCCGGAATTACCGTTACGGCTGCTCCGTCGGGTGATAATTATATTATCAACGGTACCAAACTATTCGTACCGGACGCCCAGGTTGCCGACTACCTTCTCTGTGTTACCAGGACAACCGACGGTGAAGATAAAGAAAACGGAATATCACTCTTTCTGGTCGATGCTAAGACAAACGGCATCGATATAGAAGTGCTGAAAACAATGACCGGCGAGAAGCTGTGCGAGGTAACCTTCAATAACGTTTCTGTTCCCGGTCAGAATATGCTGGGAGAACTGGACAAAGGCTGGCCGATAGTCCAGAGAATGCTGAACGAGGCGGCAGTCGCCGAATCAGCCTGGATGACCGGCGGCGCCCGGTGGGCACTGGAAACATCTATCGATTATGCCAAGGAGAGAATAGCCTTCAGCCGGCCGATAGGCAGTTTTCAGGCTATCCAGCATAAGCTTGCAGATATGGCTCTCGAGGTAGAAGGCGCGACATCGATTATGTACTACGCAGCCTGGGCAATATCAGAAAACCATCCTGATATACCAATAGCGGCATCCATGGCTAAAGCCTGGTGCGGCGAGACTTACAAGCACGCCACTTACGATGGTGTCCAGATACACGGCGGTATAGGTTTCACCTGGGACCACGATATGCATCTATATTTCAAGAAGGCTAAAGCCTCGGAAGTCTCCTTCGGTGATGTTGATTACCACCGTGAAATCGTTGCCCAGTTACTCGATATGTGACTCATTAAGCCTAAGCTAATTTTATGTAAATTTACATGGTCAGGTATCAAAAAAATAGTAAGAAGGGAGACAGATAATGCCGATAGAATACGAAAAAGAAGGTCATATCGCTACGTTCACCATAAACAATCCTGAAGTATTGAATGCCCTCAGCCCGGCTGCGGTGGCGGAATGGACAGATGAGTTAATCGACTTTCGTGATGATAAAAACCTGTGGGTGGGTATAATAACCGGTGCCGGTGAAAGAGCTTTCTCTACCGGGCTTGACCTGAGAAGCGCCGGACCTTCCGGTGAAGGTGGAGGCAGAGAAAGCAGGCCGGCACCACAGGAAACACTGGTCCGCGGCCTTAAACTATGGAAACCACTTATCGCTGCCATTAACGGATATGCTCTTGGAGGCGGGCTTGAAATAGCCCTGGCGTGTGATATTAGAATAGCCGCCGATACGGCACAACTGGGATTGACCGAGGTGACCCTGGGCTTGATGCCCGGCTGGGGAGGCACGCAGCGGCTGCCCCGTATAATACCCTTCGGAATGGCGGCAGAGATGATGATAATGGGAAAACGCATAACTGCCCAGGAAGCGCTCGATATCAGACTGGTGCACGAGGTCGTTCCCCTGCAAGACCTTATGGCTAAAGCAAAAGAACGGGCTGAAAAAATATGTGAATCGGCTCCCCGGGCAGTAGCCGGAGTTAAAGAGGCTATGATAAGGGGCGAAAGCATGACACTGGAAGAAGGGCTGGCACTTGAAAGCGAAATCGGTGGAAAGGTAGTTGCTTCCAAAGACTTCGCCGAAGGCCGTAAGGCTTTCATGGAGAAAAGAAAACCCGAATATAAAGGTGAATAAGTCTACTAGTAAGAGAAAGTATGGCAGAGAAAGAAAATGTTTCGGGTATGCTTAGCCCATATCGGGCTCTAGACCTGACAGATGAAAAAGGGCTTCTCTGCGGAAAGATACTGGGAGACCTCGGAGTCGATGTTATAAAAATTGAAAAACCAGGCGGCGATTCCGCTCGTAACCTGGGTCCTTACTATCATGATGAGCATGACCCCGAGAAGAGTTTATTCTGGTTTGCATTCAATACCAATAAACGCGGTATTACCCTTGATATCGAGACGCTTGCCGGACAGGAAATATTCAAAAAGCTGGCTAAAACAGCCGATATTGTAATCGAATCCTTCTCACCGGGCTACATGAAAAAACTCAGTCTGGACTATACGGCGCTGGAGAAGGTCAATCCCGGTATAATCTTTGCGTCTATTACCCCCTTCGGACAGACCGGACCTTACAGGGACTTCAAGGTTTCCGATATCGTTATCTGGGCTATGGGCGGGTATATGTATACTGTTGGTGATGCCGACCGTCCTCCCGTCCGGATAAGTCACCACCCGCAGACGTACCTTCACGGCGGAAGCCAGGCAGCTCAGGGAGTAATACTGGCACTTTACCATCGCGAAATGACCGGTGAAGGTCAGTATATCGATGTTTCAATCCATGATTCGGCTACCAGGTGCACGCCCGAAAGGGTAACGGCGTTCTGGGACTTCGATAAAAAAGTGTCCCACCGGGGGGCGCGTCAGGCTATTCTGGGACGGATATGGGAATGCAAGGACGGTTATGTCTATGCAATGTACTGGGGTGGCGCCTCCGCAAAACGCTGGAATATACCGCTTGTGAAGTGGATGGAGAGCGAAGGAGTTGCCGACGATTTTATAAAAGAGTTCGACTGGGATACGTTTAACATGCTGCAAACGCCCCCGGAAACGCTGGCGAAAATAGCTGAACCGACCCGCAAGCTTTTCCTTTCTCATAGCAAGGAGGAACTGCTTGAACTGGCGCTGGAGCATAATGCCCAGGTTTACCCACTGTCCGACACTGCCGAGATAGCACGGAACCCCCAGCTTGCAGCGAGAGACTACTGGGTAGAGCTGGAACACCCCGAGCTGGGCATTGCTATTACGTACCCCGGTCCTTTCGCCAAGAGTACGGAAGCACCTCCGGAGGTGTCCCGGCGCGCTCCGCTCATCGGCGAGCATAATGAAGAGATATATATTGGCGAGCTGGGTATTTCAGAAGGGAAATTTATGAAACTTAAAAGGGACGGAATTATATAACCGGGATAAACTCAGGAGAAGAGAAATGACGAAAAATCTACTCGATGGAATAAAGGTCTGTGATTTTTCCCGCGTTATTGTCGGCCCCCTGACAACCAAGACTCTTTCCGACTACGGAGCTCAGGTTATCAGGATAGAAGGCAGAAGTAATCTGGACCAGTTCAGGAAGTCCGCGACTGAGCCAGACCTCGCTCTACAGTTTACCCAGTGGAATACGGGTAAACTGGGAATAACCCTTAATCTTACCGACCCCAGAGGTAAAGGGATAGCGAAAAAAATAGTTGCCTGGGCTGATATTGTGGTAGAGAATTTCGCCGGTGGAGTGATAAATAAACTCGGGCTGGGCTATGAAGAACTCAAGAAAGTGAAGCCGGACATTATTATGCTTAGCTCCTGTATGCAGGGTCAGACGGGACCTTATGCCCGTCACTCCGGTTGGGGATTCCAGCTTTCCGCCCTTTCGGGTTTCAGTCATATTACCGGATGGCCTGACCGACCTCCGCCGGAACTCGGGGTTTATACAGATTTCATCACGCCTCAGTATAACGTCTGTATTCTTATTGCCGCTCTCCTTTACCGGCGGCGTACTGGTAAAGGAATGTATATAGATACCTCCCAGTTTGAAACCGGCTTACAGTTTATGACCCCTCTTATGCTTGATTACTATGTGAATAACCGGGTAGCGGAGAGGATGGGCAACCGCTCTGACTATGCTGCTCCACATAATGCTTACCGCTGCCTGGACGAAGCCAGGTGGTGTGTGTTAAACATATCAAATAATGAAGAGTGGGAGAAATTCACCGGGGTAATCGGAAACCCGGAGTGGACAAAGGAACAAAGGTTCAGCACCTGTGGACTGAGAGAGTCAAATAAGGAAGAGCTACGCAATTTGGTTGAAGAATGGACGGCTGCTTTCACTGTGGAAGAAGTGATGAACAAGATGCAGGGTGCCGGATTAACCGCAGAAAGACTACTGGACAGTAACGGCCAGCAGAAACTCGAGAATTCTTATCGTTGCAAGGATGAGGACAGGTGGTGCGCTATTGCCGTAACCAATGATGAAGAATGGCAGAATTTTTGTAAAGTGATCGGGAATCCAGCGTGGACTGAGGAGTCAGAGTTCAGCACTCTCTCGAAAAGGAAAGAAAATGAAGACGAACTTGACAGGTTGGTAGAGGAATGGACGGTTAAATACCCGGCTGTGGAAGTAATGATCAGGATGCAGGATATGGGTGTTCCTGCTGGAGTCGTAGAGACAGGTGAAGACCAGCTTGAGCATGACCTTCAGACAAGTCACCGGAATCTGTTCCCTGAGCTCGACCACCCTCAACTGGGGAAACACCATGCCGTGGCGTCTCCATTCCAGCTATCAAAGGCACCCTGTGAACTAAAACGGGCACCATTACTCGGGGAGCACAACGAGTACGTATTGAAGAAAATTCTCGGTTTGTCTGATGACGAAGTTGCCGACCTGGTGATATCGGGAGTTCTCGAGTAAAAATAACATCCCACCAACAGAAGATACTAGATATGTGAAAAATATGGAGGTTGTTAATGGAAAAGAATATGGTAGGACAGTCACGTGTTGGCATTAGCCCTTCTGTAATCGTAGGAGCGATAGTAAATGGCAAGGCGAATTACATTACTTTAGGTCAATGTGGCGGGTTATCGATGAATCCACCGATGGTGTATATCTCGATAAATAAAGTCCATTATACAAATGCAGGTATAAAAGAAAATGGATATTTCAGTGTAAATATACCCTCTGATAATGTGGTTCAGAAGATGGACTATGTAGGTCTGGTCTCCGGAAGAGATGTGGATAAATCCGATGTTTTCACTATCTTTTATGGCTCAGTAGACAAAGCCCCGATGATTGAGGAATGTCCGGCAAACATGTTGTGTAAGGTTGCCAAGGTGGTTGACCTGCCTAATTATGACGTGTTTTTTGGTGAGATAATAGAGACTTACGTGAACCAGGATTGTCTTACAGACGGAAGACTGGACATGAAGAAAATCAACCAGGTTTTCTTATCCGGTGGAAAATACTGCTACGTTGGAAATGAATGCGGCAACTCTTTTTCCGATGGTAAAGCGCTGATTAAAAATAAAGACTGATTAAGAGACTCTCCGGTATAGAATTCTTCACTGGAGTAATCCAGTCGTATCGTTATATAATCGGGCATACAGTCCATCAAATACGTGGAGGTTTATCGAATGGATTTACGTGATTTCAGTGACAAAGCGGCGATTGTTGGGGTGGGATACACGGAAAAGCAGGGGACAGTGCCGGGCGTAAATAGTATGAGCTTTGCGCAGGAAGCTGCTAAGGCTGCCATTGAGGATGCCGGGTTGACAAAAGACGATATCGATGGTCTGCTTATACAACCTACGTTAGGGCAACAATCATACACAGTTGCCGCGAAGCTGGGATTGGATGATCTCAAATTGTTAGCTAACGAAGATGTTATGGGAGCTACCGCTCCCTGCATTACTGCTCACGCTATGTTCGCTGTAGTTACCGGACAGGCAAACTATGTGTTATGCCTTTATGGGACGAGCGATAGATCCGGTAGATTTGGCTTGATGGGTGGTGGTCCTCGCGGTCCCGGGCCAGCCTACGGGTTGTTTGGAGCGAATATGGAATACGGGCTGGCTGCGCGCCGGGCTATGCACGAATACGGGACAGGGCCGGATACCTGGGCTGAGGTAGCTATGGCACAGCGTAAGTGGGCAAACCTTAATCCCCGGGCTACTTTCTATGACAAACCGATGAGTAAGGAAGACTACCTGGCAGAGCCCTGGGTTGCTGAGCCTTTCCGCCGGGCTGATTGCTGTCTGGTAAGCGATGGCGGTCGTGCCTATATCGTTACTACCGCCGAGCGAGCCAGAGACCTTAAGCAGCCGCCGGTATACATCGCCGGTGTAGGCCAGAGTCACCATACGCCGGATGTTGAACAATCTACCCATATGACTGGCCCAACTGGAGCTAAAGCATCTGGAGAAATGGCTCTGAGAATGGCGGATATCACCCTTGCTGATATTGATGGCTGTGAGATATATGACTGCTTCACTTACACGGTAGAAGTAACGTTGCAGAGTTACGGGTTCTTCCAAAAGGGCGAAGGCAAGGACTTTTTTAAGAATGGTCGTACCGGACCCGGCGGCGAGTTTCCCGTAAACACCTCCGGTGGGTTACTTTCCGAGGTCTATTATATGGGATTTACCCCACTTACCGAAGGCGTGATGCAACTGAGGGGACAGTGCGATAAACGGCAACTGGAAAATGTACATCATATTCTGGCGAGTGGTAATGGCGGTATTCTACAGACCCACGGTACTGTAATTTTAAGGAGATAGCCAGATGACGGCAAGAAATCAGGGATTTAACAAACCTCTACCCGCAATAACCGAGGAGAATAAGCCTTTCTGGGATTATACCAAACAACACGAGTTACGCGTCCAGAAGTGCCTGGGGTGCGGCAAGTTATTCTATCCACCGAGTGGAATGTGCCCTCACTGTTACCATATGGAATCCGAGTGGGTCAAACTCAGCGGGAGAGGTAAAGTATATAGTTACGTAATTGTACGCCGGAGTAATAACCCCGCCTTTGCTAACGATGTACCGTATGTTGTATCTATTATCGAAACAGACGAGGGGATACGTTATTATTCCAATGTCATCGACTGCAAACCGGAAGATGTAAGTATAGACATGCCGGTAGAAGTGGTCTTTGAAGACGTTACAGAGGAAATTACACTACCCAAGTTCAGACCCGTCACATAAATTTATCGTTACTTGAAAAAACCAGCACAAAAGACGAAATATGAACCGGTAACCTAAGGCTATTGGCATACCAGGTAATGGCCTTTTGGTTTCTCCCCTTAGCAGCCAAGGTTGTCCTGGTCAGGCGGGATATTTCCCATCTGTCTTTAAGATTCTCGTAAAGTATATGACCGATACATCCTGGAATGCCTGTTATGACTGTTTTTGTATTCATGGTCATTATCCTGTTTCGACTACGCTAGCGGCTTTCTCCTCTATCTTAACCGGCAGGCTATCATCTTAATCCTCCAGCCACTGCCTGAAAGGCAGTGGGTCTCTTTAATCTTGTATTTTTTGACGAATCGGCGGTTCTTGTTGTATTTTTCGGAGGGTTTTACCCGCTTTTTTAGAGGATTAAGCTAGCCTCTGCTTGAGCCTGAACTGGCGTCCCTGGAGGGATTCGAACCCCCGACCCGCTGCTTAGAAGTTCGCTTAGGAACAAGCTAGTTACCGGTTGGTGAACCGACCGCTTGCCTCCTTTCTAGTCTGGATTATACGTGGGATACATATATACGTCAAGTATTTTGAATTGCTGTTGCTATTCATATAAACATTGATATAGATGACTATATGGAGTCACATTTCAAGCTTTCGTTTAATATACACGCTGTAAAGTCCGAGTCTCTAATCCCTTACCAGGTTTTGGGAGACAGCTCACTAATTTGAACTCGCTAGAGCAAATAAAAGGCAGCCAGAGATAATAACTTGGTATTTACGAGATTGTGTATCCTGTACTCCAACCGTGTTCTCATCACTATCAGAAAAGCCCTGTGCCAGGTTACCCTTTATTTTCTTCGATATTCTGATGCTTTCAGACGGGCTTACGGCATAACGAGCGTGGTGTTAGAATGTTATGCCTAAATCAAAGAGATAATTCTCTAACGAGTGTAATGTTAGAGCGTTAAACGGGATGTGAATCGAGCTATAAAATTTTCGAATCTAACACACTAACATTAGAATCATCAATATGCTGTTTTATACCTCCACGGCACTCTCAATTCGAGCAACGATGAATGGAGGCCGCATAGCTCTCTTGACAATCTGACCCCGAGGCAATATAGTGAGGAACATGAAGGCCGGGAAACTCAGAATTTTCTTACTTAATAACTTCAATCCACAAGTGTAGCGGCTTCAAACAAGGCTCAGCTTCCCCATTCTTATATAACAAAAACTCTAATTTTTGATTGTCTCCTACCCTCTCTGGAATAATGCTCACTTCCTGCTCCCATTTCTCGTTGTGTTCAAGTATGATTCCCTGGATGTCATTTTTCATAACCCCATCTATCATAACCTCAAGCCGATAGCCCATTGTCTCATGCTCCGAATTAACAATGCCCACAATTACTTTTCCTTCCTGCCCCACCACTAGCTGCCTAGAATAGTCCGCATTGCCTTCTAACGGCAAGATGTAAAACTCGTTAAAACTTTCTCCTGTTTTAGGTTGAGCTATTAGATAGCCCGTCATCCCTAATGTTCCAAGCACAGATACCACCAAAATAATAGAGAGGGTCTTATCCCAGACACTCCCACCCCAACCTGGGAATGCCAGCTGAAATTCAATGCTAAAACGGCTTTCCTTAACCAGCCGGTATCTTCTCACCCACGCAATGACTGTCATAACAAGTATGAAAGAGATTAATGACCAGATGATAGAATCCAGGGTTACACCGAAGGTATAATTAAGGATGAGCCCTGTCAGGGGCACCACGACCATGCTCAGACCGAAACTGAGCGCCACCCGCTCAATACCGCTCATCCTCTCTTTCCCGGGGAACAGGGCGGCCATTAACGCATAGCCAGGGGAAAAAAGCACAAACGGAAACCCCAGCATAATCCGTAAAATATCGGATGGCAGCAGAAAAATGACTGCAATCAGCAAGAAACCCAGCAGATTTAAGGGTAAAAGCCCGTCCCCGATTTTAATTCTCAATGGTAATATCCGCTCTTCAGGTGGTAATACCGGAATTATTAAACGCCGCTTCCAGGCTAATTCCAGTGTATATTGTGATAATAGAATACTACAAGTATAATTACAAGAGCAATATTGAGACGGGATTACTTATGACTCAACGGAACATTCATAAAATCCTGAAAGCTGATTATCTAATGCTGCTGCCGATAATGGCATTAGCATTTTATCTTGCCTTCATTCCTCACCACGTTTACCCCTATCCGGTGCATCTTGATGAGTGGATTCATCTGGCGTGCTCAAACCAGATTATTAGCCAGGGAACTACCGTGGGGCTGGTCGACCCTTTTTCCGGAGGGCCCGCTTCACTTAACCAGCTTTTTGAGTTTGGTTTTCACCTTTTTTGGGCTGTTTTTCACCAGATCAGCGGGGTTTCATGGCTGACTATTATCAGGTATTTCCCCGCTGTTATTTTTCTGGTTACCGTTTTATCCGTTTATGTGCTGGCTAAGAGACAGGGATTCGGATGGGAAGCGGCTTTCTTTACTACTTTGATAACGACCACGGCGGGAATCCTTGGACCCGGTTTCCTAGTTCCGGTGGCAATGGGCTTGCTTTTTATTGCCCTCTCTATCTTCATAGCGTTAAATTTCAGAGGCTGGTGTGCATACGTGATCCTGGCAATATTCGTGTTTTTTTTGGCTACCATGCATATAGTGACATCGTGCATATTGATAATCATCCTGGCACCTTACATTTTCATCAATCTTAAAGGTAACTTCCGTCACAGCTTGGGGATAACGCTTGCATTATCCGCACCCTTAATCGTTGCTTTAGCCTTGTTTGACCCGATGTTTCAATCCTATATATTAAAGACATGGGAATCACTATTCACCCCAACGTTACCTCTGACCTTCGTCCAGCTGCCCCAGATCATACCTGCCTACGGTTACCTCCCGATTATATTCTGTCTCGTGGGTACAGGGATACTGGCACTACGAGGCGGAAAGAGGAATTACGGTTTGGCAATGGGTTTGCTGGCCTTACTGGTAGTGCTGGCTACCTTCTTTGCCTTGCATTATGGGGAGAAATGGATTTACTACCGGGGGTTGATGTATAGCATGTTGCTGATGAGTATTGTCGCCGGGGCCGGCTTGAATCTGGTGAGAAGCATCAGACTTTCTGCCAAGTTCCTGGGCCGGTTTAAAAACTCGCTTGTTATACGAAACACGGGTAATATACTATGTATCATACTCATTGGTGTTACCCTGGTCATAGCAATTCCAAACCGCCAAGATACTTCCTATTATCATATGATTGATGACAGCGATTACGAGGCTTTTGTCTGGATAAAAGAGAACGTAGGCGGAGAATACGAAAGGGCCGTCTTAGATCCATGGAAGGGAACTGCTTTTACCGCTATCACGGGAAAGTATGTATACACTATGATAGGCGAGTATCCTACACCCAGAGCAGAGCAGGCCTATGAATTTCTTCTTGATGGCAGCAGCGACACCTCTTTTCTCAGGGGAAACGGGATATCTATTATATATACTCAGCAGCAAGTCCATAATCCTGAATTAGTAGAGGTGAGGAAGAATATCTATCTGCTAAAGGAAGCTGCGGAGCCAGAATAGCTGTTATGAAAAGATTGCCAAGATGAAACTACTAATATCATGGCTCACTAGGCTGATAATCGAAGTATTTACCATTGCTACTTCCAAAGATAGGTTGAAGAGACTTTTTCACATTCCACTTTATTCTAATGCCCTTTACTTGATGGTGGCTAATGCAGCAAATGCCCTCATCGGCTTTGTTTTCTGGATAATAGTCGCCAGGTTTTATTCCCCTGAAGATGTCGGTTTCGCTTCGGCAGCTATTTCGGCGGTATCCTTGCTGGCAATGCTGGCTAATCTTGGGCTTGGCTACGGGCTGATAAGGTTTCTTCCTCACTCTGGTGAGAACGCCAATAACATGATTAACTCTTGTTTCACCATTGGTGGTATAGTCTCAATCGTCGCGGTATGCGTCTTTCTTTTTGGACTCGGCTTATGGTCTCCGGCTTTGCTACCGATCAGACAAGACTGTGTCTATCTTGTCGCCTTTGTCCTGTTTACTATCGCCCTTACTCTATCATTATTAACAGAGCAGACCTTCGTAGCTGAGCGCCGGACCGGGTTTGTGCTGGCCAAAAACCTTATCTTTAACGTATTGAGACTGCCGTTTGTTTTGCTGCTGGCATTGTTTTTTCAATCCTTTGGTATCTTCTCCTCCTGGGGCATTTCCCTGGCGGTGGCGCTTTTCGTCAGCGTTTTTGTATTCCTGCCCAGAATTCGGTTTGGCTATCGCCCCTCCTTCACCGTCGATAAAGGGGCTGTGAAAGACATCCTGCGCTTTTCTTTCGCCAATCATATCGGCAACCTTTTCTGGACGGCTCCAGCCTCGATTTTACCTATCATGGTGATAAATATGCTGGGCGCTGAGCTCAATGCTTACTTCTATATCGCCTGGGCAATCGGGAGCGTCCTTACCATGATTCCCACTGTCAGCGCTCTCTCCCTCTTTGCCGAGGGCTCGTATGACGAAGATAAGCTGGAGCAAAATATCTGGCGAAGCCTGAAAATGGTCTTCGTTATCCTCCTGCCGGTGGCCATGCTGATACTGGCTTTGGCTGATAAGATTCTTCTCCTCTTTGGCGGCTCTTATTCTGAGAATGCCGCCACTTTGCTTCGTCTTCTGTCCATTGCTGCCCTGCCACTTGCCATAAACGCTGTCTACCTGGGGATAAAAAGGGTAGAGAAGAAACCGAAGGTGATTATCGGCTTGACGGCTTTTATGGCTGCAGTTACCTTAGGGTTAAGCTTCCTCCTCCTACCCCGCCTGGGCATCAGTGGCGTTGGAATTGCCTGGCTCATAAGCCAGGGGATTATCGCCTTAGCGATTATAGCTGGCTTGCTCAAGAGTAGGCTGGTAAAGAGAAAGGTTGAGCTATGAAAAGCTGTTTTTGAATCAACCTATTTGATACCCATATTGGCCTCGATTCGGTCCAATCTTTGCTCAAGCCCTTTATTAGACCGGACTAGCCTCAGCTCTCCCTCACTACCGATAACATACTCCTCCCCCTCAAAGAAGAGCCTGTCGCCCGAGACGACAATCTCGTGGTGCTTTTCCACTGGTGTTCTGGCATAAAGCTCCATCATGTTCATTGTATGCTCCTTAGAGTTACAGCGATAATGTTCCAATAATGGATGTCCGTAGCGACTGAAAGGCCCACAATTGTAAACTCAACGGGGGCTTTCGTCAGGACGCAATTAACATACATTTTTCTAGGTGGAGAGCCAGTTTTACTAACAATCGTTCCCCCAGGGGTGTATACTTCAGCGGTGGAAGAACCCGTCCCAACGCTTTTTACATCACAATAAAGAGAGGCAAACCCCGTGTGAGTTAGCAATGCTGTATGGTAGCTTTCTCCTGCGGTTGCCCCCACTCCTTCCCAGAGCTCTACCACACTTATCACGGCCATCCCCTGGTCAACCCAGAAGAAAAAGTAAAAGGTGTGGCTTGCGCCATCACGCAATAAATCATAAAGTGTGCCGCTGGCAATCAGGCTACTATCCAGCTTTGCCCCTGTGCTATCCCAGTCCTCATCAAAGAGTCTGTGGTCAGCATCCAGAGCATCTACATAAACTCGGCAGTAGAGATGTGTAGCAGCAGGAGAACCGCCAAAACTGTCAATCGTAGCTGCCAGGCGGGCTGCTACCTTCTTTATTTCCAATCGAGCATCTGAGGGCTTCAGCAAGGTAAGGGCTTTGTTATAATCAGCATTACCTATTCCTGAAGCCTCTGATGTGGCAGTAATAGTGTTTGTTCCTGTCTCAAGGTCGCCTGTATCCTGAACACCAGGAGAATAGTTGATGGTTTCTATGACCTCCTGCATATCTGAATGAAATTTGTCTGCCATTTCTACGCCCCCTGCCCTTCATAATCTATAATGTACGTCGCATGTCCGCTGCCATCAATAACCTGCAACACCAATCTATGCCATTGCCTGTCATGGTGAAATTCAGCCACCTCGCCAGCCAACAGGGTGGTCTCAGCTACCAGTTCCTTAGCAACCCCGCCCTCAGTGGCATAGCCTAACAGTTTATACTTGAGTGACAGAGAAGCATGCGTGTTCTTTAATAATATTGTCTTCTGACTGAGTTCTGAAACTTTCCAGTCCAAAGCGTCAGCATAAGATGCTGTTGTCGTGCCCTCTCTAGAGCCTGTATCTACTTTCCACAATTTACCTTTCCTCCTTTAGCACATTTGTTCTATTCATAGAATAAGTAATATCCCTCTCACTGTCAAGGAGAAAATGTCGCAGAACAGAGGCTATTTAACCCTTGGTTTTTTGAAAGCTTCTCCTATCAATTCAAAGAAGCCCTTTACCATGCCGGCCGTTTCCACAATTCCCATCAACACAAAGTAAGGGATGAAGTTGGGCTTGCCCTTTATCAGGCAAATGGCAATCCAGTAAAGCCTGGTCAGGGGCGGCCAGAACCCAACATGCCATGGCCCATACTTTTTAATGTAGCGAGCTGCCATCCACCCATCTCTAAACCTCTGCTTGACAAAGCTCTTCAGGTCAGCCCGGTGGTGGTGGTAAACAAAGGCTGAGGAATTGCCAAGTTTATATCCATCCCTTTCTGTCCTCAGTTGGAAATCATAATCACTGGCGGCTTTGAGTAAAGGGTCCAATTTATATTTCATAATTGTATCCCTTCTCAGCACAGCAGCGCTCAGCCCGATACCTCGGCGAGCTTGAAAAAGCCTGAAGCTCCAGTCCGTAGCACGCTCCCAGTAAGTGGACAGGCTGGCAGCCAGTATTTTAGCCTGCATGCTGACACAATCTGACGCTTTCAACTCGGCAAGCAGTGCTGCCAGGGTTCCTTCGGGCAAGACAATATCGGCGTCAACATAGGCAATATACTCCTGATTTGCCTGCTCCGCTCCAAGCTGCTGGGCATAGTTATACTCTCTGCCTTCATCAGAATATACCCTCTCTGTATATCTCCTGGAAATCTCAACTGTTCTATCGGTGGAGTTACCGTCAACCACAATGATTTCTGCCGGGTTATTCCTCTGCACAGAGCTCAGGCACTCCTCGATAGTCCCCTCCGCATTTCTGGCCGCGATAATCACCGAGACAGGCAATTTATCCATCATAGTTCCTATTTGGTCAGATGATTTTCATATATCTGAAAATCGCCGTTATTATAGAGCAGGTCAGCCCTCTGCCCAGCCTCAGTCTGGGGCCAGGCGGCGTAGGGGTTATCCCCCCTACAAAGTGTTATCCTGCTACTTGCCTGCCTGTCCATAATAATGTACCGTAAACCGTCAAGAGCTGCCAGATTACCCGGCCAGACCGGTAAGTAAACAGGGTCATAGCGGGGGACTGTCACCAGCGTCGGGTCATGATAAAGGACTAGCTGGCCGCCGGCACCGTAGAAATATCTTTCCTGAGACTTTACCTCAAGGGCAAAGAACTCTGTTCCCTTGAGCTGGGCGTTTGTCACTCGCTCCCAATTTGGCAAGCCCGCATAGTTAACCAGAAGGAAAAGAGGAACAAAAAGGCACATCACAGGAATCATCAGCTTTCGGCTGAAATTGGAAAGGACAATAATGCCCGAAATGGGTACCACTAAGTAAAAGTAGGTTCTAGGTAATACATCTCCGTGGCCGAAAAAAATTAGCGAAGCCACCCCGACCATCCAGCCGAAGATGGCGATAACCTGCTTCCGGTGCTCTCCTTTAATCCTCCCTCGAAGGAGCAAAACGGCGCTACCGATAAGAAGAGCAGCATTCACGGCTGCATAAATCCACACCGCGTAACGACTAATCAGCCACTGAGGAGAAGTAGGCAAGTCGTATCTCTCCATACTAGTAACCTTAAAGATGTTCAGCAATGGTGTGGCAAAGGCCTGCACGCCGGTCTCAAAGGCAGTGGTAGCCTGATACATATACCAGGCTCCGAAGATAACGATGAATAGAAGTACAAATCCGGGTTCTCTTCTATATATCGCTAACAAGATTAGCGCCGGAAGTACAGCCAAACAAGTCAGGCCGTGGCTCATCACCAGAGTGGCAAACATGAGTGTCACGGCTATAGTTTCGGCAACGGTTCTCCGCGGCGCTATCAGGAGCATGAAAAGCAGCAGGAACAGCATCAGTGCCGGTACACGTGAATGATAGTACCCGGCATAACCAACCTGCCATGACGATATTGCCAGGAAGGAGAGCAGGAAGCATTGCCTTGCCTCTATCTTAAGGCGCTTGCCTGTTCCGTATATTATGAATATAAAAAAGAATAGCCAGATAAAAGGCGTATACTTGATAATGAACATTAGGCTAGCCCCGGTTACCTCTAATAGCGCGGCGGAGATAAAATGGATAGCCGGCCAGTCATAGTAAGTTGCTATACTAGGAGGGTTGCTGAGGTCGAGGTGACCGGCTGCCAGCAGGTTATTCACCTCTGATGCAGGATAATAAGCATCATAATTTAGCGCGTTTTCTGCAACAAATTGTCTTGTGGCAAATAAAAAGAAAACCAGTGCCATTAAAATTATTATGAATATAATGTCTCTTTTAAGCTCGCGGTCAAGAAAAGCAGAGATAGAGGTTAACAAAACGAGAGCCAGGCCCATCCAGTAATAAGGGGATAAAACAGAAATAAGCCCCAGTATGTTGATTCCTTCAAAACCATATTCAATCTGCCTGATGCTGTAGAACAGGAGAGTTAGGCTGACAAATACCAGAATCAGATAGATTTTCTGGCGAGAGCCTATGGATAAGTACCCGTAGATTGCCTTACTCATTTCCGGTCTTTAACTGAGTAAGTTTTTCGCATAAGAGGTTAACATAGTTCCTTTTCTCTTTTTGAAGGAAGGCTACAATCTCATTAACAGTATTAACCGGCTTCAATCTTTCTTGATACTCATCTGCTAAATATAAATTAAAACCATAATCTAAAATGGTGTCGAGAAACCGGGATGGAGAGCAACCAGCTATTTCAAGGCATTGAGGATGAAACTCGGTGATAATTCTCAGGTTTGAGTTTACTTTTATCAAGTTTGCCATTCCTTCAAGAATACTCGGCTCAGCGCCTTCGGCATCCATCAGCAGGAGGTCGATTCTAGAATCTTTGTTTTGGAAAAAATCATCTAAGCTTATAACCTCAACATCAATGTGATTTCTTCCGTCTTGAGCCTGATATATTCGGTGAGAAGTAGAATCATTGGAAGATACAAACAATCTTGTAGTTCCCGTTTTGTTTGAGACGGCTTTTTGTATTGCCGTAACGTTATTACATCCTTTGGTGATTTTCTTGAGTGTTGAGAAATTATCTGGATGGGGCTCGAAGGCGAATACTCTGCCCTTTGCTCCGACAAGTTTGGCAGCTAAAAAGGGAAAGGTGCCAACGTTTGCCCCCACATCGACAAAGGTCATTCCTTCTCCAAGTAATTTCTTAATAAGAGCCACCATCCCCGGTTGCCCGAAAAAACCTCGGGAGAGCAGATAACGGTAAAGGTAGCAATAGAGAGTCTCAGTCAACGGAAAACGTCGAGCAATTCCTCTCCCATAGAGAAGCTTTTCTATCCTTTCCCTCCCGAAGGTCAATACATACACAATTATACGCCTGATTCTCTGTGGTTTCATTTCTTTTTCCTACCCGTAATCAATAAATCGGCGCCATTTAAGGGCCGGGGCAGCACCTTGTAAGCCACCGCAAACATAAGGCGGCGCAGGCGAACGAGAACCTTGATAGATAACAAGCTAATGAAATTCAAGACCCCCTTTCGGGACTTTGGCGGCAGCGGCGGCAAACCGCCCGGAAAACAGGAGCTTAATTTTATATCTATGATACCGTGTTGCGCCAGCGCTTCAACATACTGTTTATGCTTATTGATGGTTCGGTTGGGTGTGTCCCACCCTTCCCGCAATATCCAGTGCCGCAGCAGCGGCAGGTCTTCCACAAACCGGCTGAACCGCACCGCCAGATTCGATTCATTCGGCTCAGCCAGGGCTAACCTGCCACCCGGCTTCAAAACACGGGCTAATTCAGCAACCGCTGCGCTGACATCAGGAAAATGGTGCAGAACCCAGCCGCAAAAGCAAATATCAAAACTGTTATCTTGGAACGGCAGCTTCTCCAGGTCGCCGGCCCGGGCCGAGAAGTTCACTCCCTTTTCCTTTGCCCGCTCATTTGCCACCTGTACGGCATCAGGCGATATTTCAATACCAACCACTTCATTCCCTTCTTTAGCCAACATTATTCCATAGGTGCCGGGACCGCATCCGGCGTCAAGAATTAACTGACCGCGCAATGACGTTAACCCCAGTAGCTCAAGATGTGCCTTTCGCACGCGGTATCCCTGCGTATCATCCAGCCACTCATCTTCCGGCGTCCCGCTCCCCACTTCCATTTCAGCCTGCTTGTCCTGTATCTTCATTACTTTCTCCTCAGTCTTCCTTCAACCCAGTCGTAGGTACGTCTCAAGCCTTCATCCAGACTGATTTTCGGTTCCCAGCCAAGCAAAACCCTAGCCCTGGATATATCTGCTGTTCGTGACACTGGTCCTACAGGCTTAGTGAGATCAAAGACCATATTGAACTTCTTACCTGATATCTTCAATATTTTTTCAGCCAGAGCGCCGATGCTCATCGCCTGCCCTGAGCCAATATTGACGGTAACCGGTGGACTAGATGCTTTCTTTTCGAGCTTCACCAACGCCTCAACACAGTCGGAGACATACAAATAATCCCGAGTTTGTTTGCCATCTCCCCTCACCTTGAATTCTCCGCTGGAATATAAGATGACCTTCCGAATGAGATCACCGATTGCATGCGCTTTTTCATCTATGGGCTCATTTATGCCATAAATGTTGAAGATACGGGCGATACCTATATCCATGCTATTCACCCAATTAAGCTGTAACTCGCCAACAAGTTTAGACCAACCGTAGCCGCCATCGGGGTTAATCATTTCGTGTGTCATATGAGTAGGCCCAAATGAAGGAGTAAGCCGAAGGTCATCCTCGGAAAAAATAGCCCCGGGGGAGTATTGTTTATCCATAGGATAGACAGCACAACTTGAGGCATAGATAAGTTTTTTAACCCCTATCTCCAGGCATGCCTTAAACACATTAGCATCGATAATAAGGTTGGTTTGCAGGGCAGCAAATTCAGCAAGTTCGCTTCCATGAAGATATTCCAGACTTCCAACCCGAGCGGCAAGGTGAAAAACACTCTCGGCACCTTTTACCGCTTTTAGTGCCTGAAGGTAATCAGTCAAATCAGCTTCACGGAATTCAACGTCAGAGGGCCCAATTCCCAAAGCACCTAGATTTTCACTGCCCAGCCGGGAAAAGTCACTAGCTACGATAACCTCTCTATTTTGCTCAAGCAAGCCCTTTATCAGATGACTTCCGATAAAGCCAGTTCCGCCGGTTACTACGGTCTTCATGCTACTTCCTTAATCAGCCTCTTAGCTGCAATTCTTACTGCTTCATCGGAAGAATGCGTTGCCTGCCATCCCAATTGCTTCATCTTCTTTACATTGAAGTGTACCACAGGCACATCCCCGGGCCACCCTCTTCTACCGCCGGTATATTTGAACTTGACATTATTTAATCCCATCTCCTCGGTCACTATACGGGCAATCTGGGTGACCGTGGTGTAGGACTCAGTCCCCAGGTTATAGACATCACATTGACTTGTTGAGTTTTGAAAAGCGCATAGCATACCGCCGATGCAGTCTTCCACCAGGAAGAACGGCTTTTCCTGATTACCATCGCCCAGTATCTCTAGTTCTTCGGGGTTCTTCTTTAACTTCTGGATGAAGTCATAGATAACTCCGTGCCCCATCCTGGCGCCTACCACATTAGCAAAGCGGAATATCCAAACCTTAATACCGAAGAGGTGGCTGTAAGCGCTCATCAAACCTTCGCAGGCAAGCTTACCAGCGCCATAGAGATTTATGGGCAGGAGAGGTCCAAAGGTTTCAGACAATTCTATCGGCGGAGCATCTCCGTAGACACAGGCGCTTGAGGAGAAAAGTATCTTACCTACGCTATTCTCTTTCATTGCTTCCAGAACATTACGTGTCGCCACTGTGCAGTTATTCAAATCAAGGTCGGTGACTCTATTACCTGTCGGTATATCAGTATTAGCCCCCAGATGCCAGATGATTTCATGCCCTTTCATAGCTTCCTTTAGAGCTTCGAAGTCCAACAGGTCAGCCTCAATAAATCGGAATTTTTCGTTACCGATAAGGTGTTGAATATCCTTTTTCTTACCTGAAACGAGATTATCGTAGACTGTAACCTTGTTACCATCCTTCATTAACCTATCAACTAGATGGCTACCAATGAATCCGGCACCACCGGTAATGAAATACTTTGAGTACGCATTGTTAGTCATAGCCAATCTCCTCACTCTTTGATTGCTGGTTCTGCTAGAATACCTTGTATCTCCTTCGCTACCTCCATACCTTTTCCAGGGAAAAGGAAACCTATAGCAGCAAAGGTGATGATAGTCGTAGTCATAGTAAACTTATTCCACGCTATGGGAGGGCTTCTGAGGAAATCGCGAGGAAGGAGGCAGAAAATTCTGGCGATACCGCTCAGGACACCTCTTTCTAGACGAAATGGTGCCTGTTCTCTCAGATGAGTTGCCTTCAGGATTCGCCTTGAGACCCCGATATGGTGGGCTCTTGAGGCGACAAACTTTAGGCTAATCCTGTAGGCATAGACTTTGTGCCATACTTTTACTTTCGGATTGAATAAAAGCCTTTTCCCTGTTCTCCTTTTAACCCGCAGAGAAAATTCCAAGTCCTCTGCCATAGGCTGATGATAACCAAGACTAGAAAGGAATGAACCGGCTTTCTCAAAAGCCTCTCTTCTTAGAGACATATTCATACCCCAGAGGCTCCGTGCTTCTGTGGGTTCGTTCCAATTAGTCCAATCTGTACAACTTATAAGCCAGTAGTAATTCTTGGGGAGCCAATCAAGCTTCTTGCCCTGCCATAGAGGCAAGGCAGCACCGGTTACCCCAACTACTGAATCATCTTCATACGTCTTCACCATCTCCTCTGCCCAATCGGGGTATAGCACAACATCATCATCAACAAAGGCTATAATCTCACTCTTAGCTTCCTTAGCCCCGAGACTTCTGGCTCCGCTAAGCCATAGTTTCTCCTCCGAGAAGATAACTCTCAAGTTCTGCAACCCGATGTTTTTGCCATATTCTTTCACCTTATCATAGAGCTCCTTGGAGCGCTCGGCAACGAATATGGTCTCCATGTTTTTATAGGTCTGATTTTTTACCGATTCCAGAAGCTCGTAAATGTCTTTAAGGCGCTCAGTGGTGTAAGAAGTAATTACCACGGAAAGAAGAGGATTCTGTCCTATGCTCATCTTTTAGCTCCCAGTACTTCCCGGAGTATCTTAAAATCATAGGCGTGCTTATCCCTGGAAACACCTACAACTACCCCCTTTATTTGGGGAATATCGTTAATATAGGCCAAAGCTTCAGGGAGCTTGAGGTATCCGCTGGCCAGGACGCTCATGGCTATTACCTCGGTTCCCGGAATGCTCTTCAGGGCTCTTTCACAATCTGTCCGGGACGGGCTCATCTGAAAGCCAACTTTATTGAAAGGCGCAACCAGCGTTATTTTGTCTAGCTCTATGCCCCACTTCATAAATTTATCTAGTAGATACGGCAAATTACGTGTCTCAAATCCCGGCCTTATTTTAAGCCCGAGCATGAAGTCTATATAAGACTTGAACATCCAGCTAAGATTCAGCGCCAGAGCCATTTCGGTAACTATTTCGTGGAGCAGAAAGCAGTATGGTTTTGCTGACGGGGTTGTTGAAGATTTTATTCTGTATAATTCATAGAATAGATACGCCTTCATCAGGCTTACGGGGTCCCGTCCTATGGCGCCCTTAATACCGCTGGCGATGGCTTTTAGATTGCCGGACAAGAGTATCTGGCGAGCCAGGTACGCTGCCATACCGGGAGTTCCCAATCGGGAGGCAAGTCTTACATAGTCCGATGCTGCCGGTACGATAGCATAAAGCTTAGGGAAAATACCCTTACCGGAGAGTTCCCGAATTATAGAAAGCGTCGTCTCGCTGACTGAGAACATAAAACCGTCAGCACCGTTATCAAGTGAAAGCCTGACCAGCCCGGCACAGTACTCCGGGTTGGTAATTTCCTGGCTTCTTTCCCTGGCTCTATCCTGAGAAAGATGGCTTACGCCATGGAAGGGGTTATCACCTACCAGTAGTATTTTCTCTCTATCCATGCTTATTTACCTGTCCGGCTCTCTACCTGGTCAATCAATAAATCTACTTTTGATGCCGTGTTGAAGTCTGGCTCGGTGCTGCCGCCCTCCAAAACTGCTCTGACGAAATGCTCATCTTCGCGGTAGTATTCCGCTGCCCCCAGCAGGAAAGGGACACTATCATGAAGGTCTTGCCTGTGCCAGGTAATTGTATCCCCGCCACGCTTTTCCAGTTTAACAAGGTCGGCATTTACTTTAATGACGCCTTTAGAGCCTGTAATAGATAACCCAGAATCCGGCAAGCGGTAGCCTGTTTTGCACCAGGATATATCAAACTCCCCGGTTAGCCCGTTAGAACTGCGGACTTTAAAACAGGAGCCGCCTTCATTATTCTCCGTAGCTGAAGGCCCCGGCGCGGCAGGTTCAATCTCCAAATCTCCAAAGAACCACAAACTTAAATCAATTACATGAGCACCCAGGTCCCTGGTAGCACCACCTTTAGCAGGCAACGACTTGCCTTTTACGCTGGCAAAATCCGAGGCATAAGCATAGGCTTTAAAGGAAATCAGATTTCCTATCATCTCCTCCTGCAGCAGTGCCTCAGCCTTCTTAAAGGTCGAGGCGAATCTACTCATATATCCGACCATATTGACGCCGCCGACAGCTTTAGCTTCCCGGCATAATATTGCAGACTGCTCATATCTTGCGGTCAGTGTCTTCTCGACGAATATGTTCTTCGATATCCCCATTGAATATATTTCTTTGACAATAGAAAAATGAGTCGGAATAGGCGTGGTGATATAGACAGCATCGTATTTTAATCCGGCGAATTTATAAATGTTGTCGGTTACGAGAATAGCATTCAGTGCTTTCTCGGCGAACCTCTTCAGTATGGGGCTTTTATCATACATGGCTAGCAGCCGGACGCCGGGGATGGTATTGACGATACTGGCATGAAGCAAACCCATCTTCCCCATCCCTATCACCCCGATACTCAGATGCTTCTTTTCCTGCAAAACTTGCCTCTTCATAATAATTTATTTTGGTCTAAATATTGTAGTCTTGTTGTCCGATAACGCTATCAACCAGCATGAAAGCGCTCCCTAATAATGATGATCCAATCTCTATAACCCTGCTTTACAGATTGTTTGAAACCAGTTATTACACTGGTGCCGCCTACGCGACCCTTGGTAGTGTGAGGCACTTCTTTTATCTTCATTCCGGCTTTCTTGGCTCGTACTATCATTTGCTGCTCCATGCTACACCCTACCTCGTTTTTCCCATAAGATGGGTCAAGCTGGAGGAACGTTTTTTCCCAGAAGGCGTTGAACCCTGAGCAAACATCGCTAAATTGAGTGCCGTAGAGTACATTGCAGGTGAGAGCTAGACCTTTATTTCCAAACCATCTGTATAGTGGCATTCGGGAGGGTCTCTTTTTATACAACCGAGAACCCTTAGCGAAATCATACCCCTTGAGAAGCGGCTCTGTAAAGTGTTCTATCTCATCAGGTGGAGTCTCGCCATCAGCGTCTAGAGTTACGATGATATCGCCCGAAGCTTGATTTATCCCTTCTTTCAGCGCGTTACCCTTCCCTTTACCTTTCTGCAAAATTATTTTTGCCTGCGGGCACAAATCCCTGGCTACTTTCACAGTATCATCGGTTGAATTTCCATCGATGATGAGCACCTCATCAACCCAATCCGGGATTTTAGGGAGAACATACGGAAGGTTCTGCTCCTCATTGAGAGTACAGATAACAACTGAAATCCCCGGACATCCTTCAGGCTTACCCATTGTTGGTTAGCTTGCCCCTTGCTGTCCCCATCAACTCCAGAGCCTTCCGGGCATCGGCTATGAATTGCTTGACCGTCTCTCTGGTGTATTTATGGTCTGCCATCTTATTTAAAAACTGTGGTGGTATTGTGATAACATGTGCTCCGGCTTTAGCAGCGCCGAGTATTTCTCCCACAGACCTGATACTCCCGACGATAATTTCACTGGGATAGTCCCAGTACTCCAGCCAGGCCGCCGTATCACTTATCACTTGATTGGCATCGCCCCCTTCATCCGAGACTCTGCCGGTAAAAATACTGATATAGGTAGCGCCTGCCTTTGCCGCCAGAATCGCCTGACTTAATGAAAGGGCTACCGTGGCATTGACCTTGATGCCTTCTTTTTCCAGCTGGTTTATCACACCATAACACGGTACACCGTCCTGATTTATCTGGGGTATCTTGATAACGATGTTAGGCTCCCATGAAGCGAATAAACGTGCCTGAGTAAGCATCTCATCAAGGTCATTTGATGTAACTTCGACACTTAGCGGCAGAGGGTTTATCAGATTGGCGATTTCTTTTGCACCTGCTTCAATATCGAAAACACCATCCTTCAGCATAATGCTGGGATTCGTTGTAACGCCGTCGACAACTCCCATATTCAACCACTTCTCAATTTCAACCGTGTTGGCAGAATCAATGAATATTTTCATATCTATCTCCTCCCCTAGCAAGCAATGATTTGGACAGCTCTAATCAAATCCGATGAAACAGCATCCGGTCTGGCATTCTGCTCATCCATCATCCGGCACAACTCACATTTCATATTGCCTATCAACATTGTTTTCGTGCCGGCAGCCTTCCCCGCGATAATATCCGTCAGTCCGTCTCCGATCATCCAGGACTTTGACAGGTCTATCTGCATTTCTTCCGATGCCTGTATAAGCAGCCCGGGCTTGGGTTTCCTGCATTCACAAACCGTCCTGTAGCCATCCACTGCTGCTTCGGGGTGATGGAGACAGTAGTATTCGCCATCCAGGTAAGCCCCTTCTTTTCCCAATTCCTGTTTCATCTTTTCTCTTATCTTCTCAAAGGTCTCAGCAATGTAATGTCCTTTGGCAATACCGGGTTGGTTCGATACCAGAACGACCAGGTAATCCATTACATGAAATTCTTTAATCGCCTCTCCAACACGGGGAAGTTGTTCATACTGCTCTACGGTAAAAGGTGAATCGATTATCCCGTGTTCTTGATAGTAAATAAGCTTATTAATAACCCCATCTCTATCCAGAAATATGGCTTTATTATATGATTTCATATATAACTTTATTTAGGCGATTAGCTTTCTTCTATCTTTTTCTTCAGACAAGAGCATATCAGGTGCTCCAGGGCTACGTGAAATGACTCTACTTGCGGAGTAGACTCCACGGGCACCACTATACAGGCGTCAGCCGCATCTTTCATCGGTCCGCCGTCGAAGCCGCTGAGTCCTATCGTCTTGCCGCCATTGTCAGATACATATTTCATGGCTTTCAGCAGGTTCTGTGACCAGAGACCTGCCCGGTCTTTCCCGGCGCCGCCATGTACGCTAATACAGATAAGAACGTCGCCTTCCTCAAACAGGTTTTGTAGTTGCTCGTAATAGAGATTCTCAAAACCGTTATCGTTGGTGAGTGCGCTCACAAGGGGGATGTTATCATTGAGACACAAAGCCTTGAAGCGTTTCTTACCGTTAACGGTCGTTGCCTTAGCCAGGTCACAGGTAAAATGGGTGGCGGTACTTGCCGAACCGCCATTACCGCAGATAAACACCCGGTTGCCGTTCTGCCAGGCTGTAAAAAGAAGCTCTATAGTGTTATCTATGTCAGTTACCGGTAATGTACCGGTAACATTCCTCATCTCTGAAAGGTAGTTCTGTATAAAATCGATATTCTTCATTATCCACCGTCTCATGTATTTATCAGTATCTTGGTGCCTTGGAAATCAAAATGGAACATGCCCCACTGGAGTCCCAGCTTTTGCATCGTCTCTATAAGCTTGGGTTTGCTGTGATTATTGTTATTACAGTAAAACATGAAGAATCCGCCCCCTCCCGCTCCGATCAATTTACCGCCGGTAGCGCCGTTTTTCCTGGCCTCTTCATAGCATTCATCGATAAACGGGTCTGATATTCTCTGAGAACGCTTCTTCTTGGTTTCCCAGTGAACATGAAACAGCTCGCCTAGCATATCCACCTGGTTCTTTTCTAAATAATTACGCGTCTGTAGCCCTATTTCTTTAATCTGATGAAGATTATCCGTCATTTCCTGGTCGTCCTGTCTGGATTTAATATCCTGCTCCAATAATATGTCTGAAGCGCTCCTTTGCCTGCCGGTATAAAACATAAGCAGGTTATTTTCGAGCTGGTCCAGGGTCTCGTTGGAAATCCGCAGGGGCTCTACCAGGACCTCACCGTTTCTCTCGAAGGTAAGACAGGTAAGTCCGCCAAAAGCGGCTAAATACTGGTCCTGCTTACCTATAGGCTCGCCGAGTACGTCAATCTCTATATGGCAAGCCTCCTCGGCTAACTGTTTCTGGGAAACATAGTCTTTTTTATATGCATGAAGAGCGTTCAGCAGGGCTACAGTAAAAGAAGAAGACGTACCCAATCCACACCCGGCGGGGACATCCGCAGTAGAGTGAAGCTCTATCCCCTTCTTAATACCGGTATAATTAAGCGCCGCCCGGAAAATGCGATGTTCGATTTCATCGACATTATTCGTGATTTCCTGTTCGGAATAGCTGAGGCGGATTTTATCATCAAATCGTGTATTAGCCAGAATATTGCAGTACTTGTTAATTGCACCGGCTATGAGAAAGCCGCCATATTTTGAATAATATGACTCGAGATCGGTGGCTCCACCGCCAAGACTTATTCTGGTTGGTGCCCTGGAAAGTATCATGCTTTCTCCTTAATATACGACTCAAAATCCTGGAGTCCCCGGACTGAGCCGATTTCATAAAAACGGTCATTAGCCTCAAAAGCGAGGAGTTCATTTTTTTCTATCAAACGAGGGAATATGTCTTCAAGCGCGTAAAACTGGTTTTCCGGTATCATTTCAAGGACTTCTTTTCTGAATAAATTCACTCCATAATCGATATAGACCATATCTTCAGTTACACCGTTTTTACTGTATTTTGTTACCGTATCTCCATCAATCATCGTATTGCTTCTATCAAATTGGTTATCGTTCCTGTACACGGTCATAAGCGCAAGTTTATTCCGGGACTCGAAAAAGGACAGGATTTTTTCGAAGTCAAGAAACAGATATGAATCACCGTAGATTGTGAAGAATGTATCATCAAGAAGTTTCTCCGCATTCTTTAACGCTCCGCCAGTACCGAGCGGGTTATTTTCAATACTGTATTTCAGATTAATCCCGTATCTACTTCCATCCCCGATATACCTGCGAATTTGTTCACCTTCATGACCAAGGCACAGTACAATATCTTTCATTCCGGCTTCCGTGAGAAGTACAAGCTGATATTCCAGGAAAGGTTTCCCTTCTATTTCAACCATTGACTTAGGTCTGTCTCTGGTTAAGGCTCCCAACCTGGTAGCCAGTCCTCCAGCCAGTATCGCCATTTGCATTTTATCGCTTCACCGCTAAACTTTTGTCCTATGATTGTAAATGCCGTTTTTTCGAAACAGTTTATCGAGCTCTTTCCAGGCCAGACGACTGGGCTTCGTTCCTTTTGTTTCCCAGCGCTGGACCGTTGAAAGACTCACATCTATCAGGCGCGCCAGGTCCTCCTGAGACCAATTGTTTTTACTTCTTAACTCCCTCAGACTTTTCCGTAAAGATTCTGTCACATACGTCATATTCATCAGCTTCCTACATTTCACTAGTTGTAGCATAATCAGGGAATTTAAATTCTAATCTTTATATTCTACCGCTGTCAATAGTACTATAGTACGTAATTGTTAATGGCAATCTGTATTAACAATTATTTTTTCTGCAATTTGCTCCAGAATAATCAATAGCTAAATACCTGATAAAATGAAGCATTACATTATTATCGCATAAATATTACATATAATTTGTAAGTATGTCAATATTTACACAATTTTATGAATTAGACAACCAAATCCTGACAGTATGTACCTTGTAGCTTCTCTACCTGCTACAATAACCCTTTTTTCTCCAGAATCCAAATCTAGACGCTCTCCCAAGGCGATGATGGATATTTTCCTTTGCCTCTCTTCCTGAAGTGCTAGTACAAGGGATGATAGTATTGGAAAATAGAAAAGGGCAGCCGTTTATCCCGACTGCCCTTGAAAATGGAAACAAAAAAAGGCACAGTATCCCTATATCGGACACCGTGCCGTGAAAAAGGTTAGACTATCTCTATATCAAGTGGAGCTTTTTATCACTGTTAAGTAATCGCCCCGCTCTCTGTTCAGAGGATAGACTTCCCCTATATCAGCTACAGCTTTATTGTGCTTTAGTTCAACCCCTCAAGGTTTGAATTGATAGCCCGCAACTCGCTGGCACTATCAAACGGTGAGGGCTGGCTTTTTGCCAGTCCTCACCAACTTTCAGGGGTATCCCTGCCCGCCAAAGCTGGCGATTGCCTTTGCCTTATTCTGTTATCAGCACTATTAGCAGCCCGCAACTCGCTGGCACTGCTAGGT
>Ga0315543_1000825_pt1 | contig 35895 bp, 43 predicted proteins | sample SalMarSW160210MG_2_FD_203098 | JGI IMG/M metagenome (GOLD analysis project Ga0315543, IMG submission 203098) | Salt marsh sediment microbial communities from the Plum Island Ecosystem LTER, Massachusetts, United States - Salt Marsh Sediment SW1601-210 ...
CAGATGGCGAACGCAGGCCGTCTCATCAGGGAAGAGATGCTGAAACTCTAACAGAGTCCGGGGGTAATCTGACATGCGTAGGATCATACCCCAAAACGCCGACCTGTGTCAACCGGATAGGCATGCTTCATTCCATTGGGCACCGCATAGCGGGAACCTCCAAAGGCGGTTAAATCTACGCTTCGCTTCGGTCCCGTTAACGGGATTTCCACTTCGTTCCAACAGGCTAAAGACGGGATCTACGACACGCGGGGTAAACATTTCGCAAGGTTCAAAGCGTGAGAGATGTTCATGAGAGCTGAAAGCTCCCCAGTTAAATACGTTCCACCTTCTTTTTCAAGCCCCAGTTAAACAGAAAAGGCAGAGAGGTTTAACCCCAGTTGAACACCCCCATGTACCATCTGCCGGAGCTACAGGGCAGGCAAAGGGTGCCCGGTTCAACGGGGCGGGCGGGGTAAAAATTTAACGGGGCAAGCCCAAAAGATAGCGCTCTATGTCTTGAAGGAAGTAGCCCGCCTTATTCCAAATTTCTTTTGCCCTATCCTGCGTAATCGGCTTGATGATTTTGTAATCAATTGTTTGGCGAAGTTCGAAGGCCTTATGAAAATCTTTCGACAAATCTTTTGCAAATATTCCTTTCATAACAAATTCTTTGTCAAAAAGGCTTATTACTCCAGAGTGTTTCGACGGGACTTTTGAAATCTTCTGCAACAGCGCAAGAGCGGCATAAAACATGGCGTAGTACGATCTATTCACGATACTCTGCGGGCTACGATTGCCATCAAACAAGTATTTTGCATCATCTAATGCTGCCCGGGCCTGTTCCAGGCGATATTTGATAAGGATATCAATCTCCTCCGGTTTCACAAGAACACCCCCTCCGACATTATAGCTTCAGATAGCAGAGAGTAGCGCTCCGGTCCTTCTTCCCAATCATTTCGTGAGAAAACCACAGGCACCAGAACAATCCCACGTTCAAATCCCGCTTCCCATGCGCATTCGCTGATATAATCCTCCATTTCTTCTGTTAAGCCATCGACAACTACAAGAACATCCATATCGGAATCCGGCTCAGCATCTCCTCTGGCTCTTGAACCAAACAGGACAACATCATTTATTTTAATTTTTTTCCTCATCAAAGTTATGAAGATGTCAAGTATATTTTTCTCAATGTGATCCATATATAATTACCCCACACGTAATTGCATATTTTCTATTTTTTTCACCACGAAGGTCACAAAAAATTACAAAACCATTCTTTTGATACCCTGCTTTAAAAACCTGACGTTGAAATTTATCAAGAGGCCAATTTCCTTCTTCAATCCATTGAGATAATTATGTGATTGATTGTGGCCATATGCTGAATCAATAAAAGCTACCAAATCAAAATCTCTCAACTAAATACTTCATTTAAAAACTTATCCTTATCCAGGTGCTTCTGCCATTCCCTGTGCCTTCTGACACTGTCTGTTCTCTTTTTTCTCGGCATATTGATAAAACGGTTGGCTTCAACAGGCCCCAATTCCCCAATTAATGCTTTAATCGCCCTCTTGACCATTAAGTCTTCATCCATGTATTTCACTGATCTCATTTGAGCCCCTCCTTTTCACAGAATGCAACAGGGTTACCACACCATATCTTAATGTTATATCTTGAACACTTTTTAATAAGGGAATCATCGCAACTTATAAATTCTGCACCACATTGTTCTGCAAATGCAATATGTGCTGCGTCAGCAACCCCAAAATTCAAGTCATACAATTCTTCTGTTCTTTTTCTTGCAACGGCATAATCTACATTAACAGATTCCCCCAGTGTTTTTAATCGCTCTTGCAACTCAGTTCTTTCAAAAATGTCAGATATGTCTTTTATTTCTTCCCAATGGATTGGTGAAGCTACTAACCTGTATTTCTCACCTCTCACTTTTAATAATATCAGATTTGCCGCCTCTGTTTCAAGCCGAACCCTCAAAAAAGTCTGATCATCAAAGGGGCGACTTAATACACAGACATCGAAATAAATGAGCTTTACTTTATTTTTCATATCTCTGGAAATTTGTTCAGACTTTGACTTCGGACCCAAATTTGCTGTGCTTATTTGTATCCCAGTTAAATACGCCCCAGTTAAATACGCTGCGCTGTCTTTTTCAAGCCCCAGTTAAACAGAAAAAATAGAGAGGCCCCAGTGAAATAGAAATAAAGGGGCATTTCACGGGGTAAAAATTTAACTCCGATGGAATAACTAGAAAGTAGATTCCACCCCAGTACGATAGTCCCTATTTAGAGGGTCCCGACATCGGGATCCTCCAAAGGCGGATAAATCTACGCTTAGCTTTGTCCAGAGGCTCCCCGGCTTGTTGAAGTCTATACAGGGCAAGGGCCTTCTTTTTTTCTGCAGTATTCACAGGCTAATTCCTTCTTGCAGAATCTTCTTGTAAATGGGGGATTCAGCAAGAGGTCCAACCTCCAACTCCTTTCGGCTGAAGAATAGTGCCGTAATGAAGCAGTCGTATTTGAGGTTGATGTCAAAGATCAGGTCATCAATTTGTGCCTCTATAACTGGTGATTGATCTTCAAGGACAATCATAATATCAAGATCAGAGTCGCGTACATCAGTCCCCTTAGCCTTGGACCCATATATTCTGAAATCCAAAAGCCTGTAGTTCTCTAGCAATAAAGATCTCAGGACGTTCAGCGCTTTTTTTTCGTTAGATAGGATTGGCATATATGTCCAACCTCTCAAAGGTGCCCTAGTACCCTTTTTATCATGCCTTTATAAGGACCTCAAGTCTTTTCATGTTGGCAGGCCTGCATTGAATCCACCTTCGGTGGAGAAAATATCCAACCACTTTAATGTTCCTAACTCAACATTACTTTTGGAAACGGCAAATTATCAAAAAATGAACAGGTTTTTCCGCCGAAGGCGATTTTACATTTTCATTTTCTTCGGGAATTAGACCCCAGTGAAATAGGCTCTGCATTTCACGGGGCAGGCAGGATTTACCCCGGTGAAACAAAAACAAAAGATCGTTTCACTGGGCAAGCAGGCCCGCCCTGCCCGCCCTGGCGCATATTCCATGTATATAAGCGTATAGCCAGATAATCAGGCCTGCCCGCCACCTGCCCGCCGTCTGGCAGGCGGGTCTGGCAGGCGGGTCTGGGCCAGGGATTATCAGGATTTATTGTTTTTTCGCTTTCTTCCAAAAGTGAAAAAGACCAATCTACCTATGGCGGAAGTAAACAGGCACTGCATTTGCCGCAGGCGATGACATTTTCCCGGTTTCATCCAGAAAACGGGAAAAATATCATATTCATCCTGTCCATCCTGTCTAACCCAGTTTGAACGCTTTCTTGAGCCTCTGCATTTGTTCTCCTCTGATAAACTTTATAAGTTCTTCTGAAATAGGTCTTTCAACTTTTCGCAAATTTGCCCATACAAATCCAAAAAATAGAAACGACCCACCAATAATAAGGGGCTTTTTGGTCATCTGATAGAGGATCCTGAAAATTTCCCAAAAAGGGTGATTACCTAAAAAGTAGTCTTTTTGCCCTTGTCTGAACCAAGTTAATATGGCGCTGACATTTCCGGTGCCCATTTTCCGATGGTGCTGACAGGTTTTTTCTATAAACGTCCTGGTTTTCCAACCCTTCATCCTTGCCGTAGTCACAGCCACCCAATCAATGCCACCCCCTTTAATGGGGACGTATCCTCCTATTTCTTCAAAGCATTTGCGACTGAATAATTGGCAAGCACCGGAGACATGCTCAATATTGCTGAATCGATAATCGTAATGCTTCCCATCCTCAACAAAAGGTGTTCCACATACGCCAAGTCTCTGATCCTCCTCGAATTTCGAAAGAAGAAATTTTAAGTAATCTTTTTCAAATGAAATATCGGCATCAAGATTGCCAATGATTTCATAGTCAAGATCTTTGACTTTTTCGTAACCTGACTTGAATGCATTTACTTTGGCTGCAAATTGCCGATCACTATGCATTGGCATCCTAACAAATTCTATCCAATCATGTTGTATCGCATACCGTTTTACAATCTCATCGGTATTATCTGAAGATCCGTCGCTTACGATTACCCATTTTTCAGGTAATATTGTTTGTGAGACCATTGAATTTAGGGTTTTTTCAATATTTGCCTCTTCATTGCGTGCAGGTGTAATAATAACATATTTTGTATTTGGCATAGTATGAACCCTATCTTATAAAGAGGTTACATCAGAATTCTATTTATTTGAATCGGGTTAGTTTCATGGTTATTTCTTTTGCTTGTCGAGTAGGGAGTCAACAAGGTTGAGATAAAGATATTTTTTTACGTCCCAGCTATTTTTTGCCACAAACTTTAAAGCATTTTGAACAAGTTTTTCTCTTAGATCCTTATTTCTTATAAGCAAAAGCATTACATCGGCCAGATCCTTTTCATCTTCCGGTTCAAAGAATTTTACGACTGATTCATTAAAATAGTATCGGTCTATTTTAGTTTTTGAAACAATAATGGGCACACCCAGGCTCATAAATTCCAAGCTTTTTGTGCTGAATGCGTCACCTCCAAAACTGTCATTTCTTTTAGGTATTATTCCCAGGTCTGTATTTGACATCACTTCTGCAATTTGTGCAATTGAAACAGGCTTTTTTAATAATACCTTAGAGCTTAATCCATATTCTTCAATCAGATTGGCCAACTCCTCTTTGGTCGGACCTTCACCATAAATATGGAATTCAGCTTCGGGAATAACATCTCTTATGATCGAAAATGCCTTTATTGCAATATCAAGTCCCTGATGCCAATTCATAGTTCCGGGATAAACGATAATGAATTTGTCATCGCTTCTGTTTTTCCGTCGTTTAAAAAAGATAGAAGTATCAGGGTAATTCATTATTGCAGTGCATTTTGTTGGTTTGACAGATCTTGAAACAAGCGTTTTTTCCCATATGTGATTGGAAATAATTACATGATGAGAAAATGCAATAGATAACTTTTCAAGATAAATCAAAGCCTTATAAAAAATGGAATTATGGTCAGCATTAAACTTACTCGCATAGAATTCCGGGACTAAATCATGAATGTCCAAAATAATTTTGGAGCCCATAAATTTTGCAATAAGCGCTGCAAATACCTCGAAGTCCGGAACAGAATGGATATGTATCAGGTCATATTTGTTTCGAATGCTTTTTCTCGTCAAAAAAATAGCAGATTTTATTAAGAATTTCGAAATGCGCCACAAATAGGTCAGTTTACCCTTTTCGTCAATTGATCTTTCCTGGATTCGGTAGATATTAACACCATTCAAGATGCCAAAGCTACTCTGCTCCTTCCTCCTCAACGCAACTACTTCAACTAGATCGCCTCTCTTCCTTAAGGTCTCAGCATATCGTATAACCCGATTATCGCCTTCATAAAAGGTATATGCAACCATGCATGCTTTCAATTTATTCCTCGAATAATTTGCCCGCCAAACAGCTTTTTAATTCGTAAACAGGCAACCCAGCCTTGATGTTGTCATTTTCATCAACAAGGACGAAGCAGTATCCCTGGATATGCTTAAAGCTTTTTTCAAGCACCTGTTTCCATCCCGAAAGATGGCAAACCCAGCCAAAAGGATGACTTTCCACGAATTTATCCCAGCGTGGGTCGGTTATAGGGTCAATGAGTTTGATGGTGGACATAATTGTAAATGTAATAAGGGTTCAGGGTTCAAGGTTCAGGGTTTAGGCATCCAGCTCGGAGAGCACGAAGAACACATAGAAAGGCCCTGTTCGCCGATTATCAGCCTACATGTCGATAAAATAGCCAACCAGCTAACTTTAGCAGGGGCATTGGCAGCTTTTGAAAAAAAGAATAGGATGATCTAATTTTAGAAGAATCCTTTATAAAGGCATTTTTTGGCAGGTCGAACTTGTAATAATTGATAGTTTCTTCTTTTGCGACCCACCCCCTTTTGAACTGTAGAAGTCCCTCATTTTCTGGTTCTGTCCTTCCAAAACTGAACTCCTTGAATCCATTTTGCCCAAACCATTTTATAGCTTCCCACATAACAAGATTATTGGCCCTCATATGCTGATACCTTCTGTCAGATGCGCCGTATTTATAAATGGCTTTGTTTCCGAAATGAAGGTAAACGGCTCCTGAAATAACTTTTTGCTGAAAGGAGGCGAGAACCACAAATCCTTTTTTCTTGGAGATAATGTGCTCATATATTTTTTTAAAAAAATAAAATGGTTGTGGAGGGAGGCCGTGATGTTTTCTTGTTATGCAATTTAATCGGTAAAATTCCTTAATTGACTTGAAAGAATTGCATATTGCTATGATAACACCTTCTTTAACTGCTTTGTTGATGTTTCGTTTTGTGCTGCTCCTAAACCTGGAGAGTAATTCTTGTTCATTTTGTGTTAGATCCAGGGTGTGCCCATAGTAAAATGAAGATTGGATTGTATCCTGAAAGTAACCTTCGCCGCCCCTCCATTCAACATATTTCCATCCAGCCTTCTTGCCGTAGACAATGAGATTGTCAATGATTTCTTTAAAATGATTCTTATCACTAATAATGGGTTGGCAATAGTCAGTAAAGGGGAGAGAAACACCTCTTCGGCCTGTTAATAGGCTTTGTATCTCTATAACAGGTATTAGATCTGATAATCCGCCATTCCTGATCGATGTAAAATAGAGTGGTTTGTACTTATATGATTCGCAAAGAACCCTCGCCCAGCTTGATGAGTGAAAAAAGGAACAGTTTTCATTTGTTAGTAACAGTTCGTCCCAGCCAGGATAATCAAGAGGGTTGATGATATTTAATTCCAATGGGTCACCCATTGGAATTGGGGAAGGACAGAGGACCGCTTCGCCCCAGTGAAATATGCTTCGCCTTTCACGGGGCAGGCTTGAGGGTATAGGCACTTTTTATAGCTGTCCTGAATGGGTGTTTTTCCTAACGATACAGGCATCTTCTAGTTTTCTCGCTCTGCAGGAACAAAAGGTCTCTTGTTACCTCGCAGGGAGTTAATGAGTCCGATCAGTTTGCGGTCAATTTCTTCGCAACGTTTCCTGATTTCATTAGCCTCTTCTTCACTGAACAAGTTTCTCCTACGAAAGATCTCATTCAGGGTAACGACCTCAAATACTGATCCTCGTGCTATGTAAAGAAATTGTATAAATTCTTTCTTGTATTGTCGTCCTTTTCCCTCCCTCTGGGGCGGGGCCTATTCGTTTTTGCCAACTTTCCTTTTTCCTATCCATTTCTTCCGTTTACCACTTGATCTTTTCAATTCCCTTTCAAACCACCTTGCTTTACCTCTGGTTCCAAATTCCTCCAAGGTTAGCAACACCCATGGCCTGTCATTGGAAGTTGATTTAACATAACCCGCATTATGATATTTTAGCCGCTTATTGAAGTCTTTTGTATGCCCGATATAGATTCGTTCTTTTGATACACTTTTTATTGCATACACCAAGTACATTAACCTCATTCCCCTACGGGGCGGAGCCTGCTATATTCTGAGCTGGTGAGGTTGCAGCCGCTTCTATTTGGCTAATTAACCGAATGTGTTTATTCTGGGGCAGCTTTTCAAGCATAGCAAGTACAGTATCTGCCAAATCTAGAGCTAACTGCCATACGTCAAGCTTTTCAAAAGGAAATAGGTATTTTGCCATGTTTTGCCTCAAACCTTAAGGGAAACGGTCCTTAAGGCACGAAGTGCTAGTCCTTTCGCAGAGTTTTTATAAGGAAATGGGTCAAACCCCAGTTAAACCCGCCAAAATTCCGGCGGACAAGTCCGCTTCGCTCCGACAGGCGGGGTGAACATTTAACCCCGATACATTTTTCAAAATTAGCGAGCAATCCTGTCTCCAAGCCGGCAGCTTTTGGATCGCTGATGTGGTAAGCTTTATGAGTTGGCTGCAACTCCGCTTACTGCAATATCTTTTCAATTTCCTCATCCGTGAATCTCAACTGTCTAAAAATACGCTTACAGTAAATTGGATCCAATGTCTTCTTTCCCATTTGAACTGGTGCCGAATATCTATTTCCTTGCACCATTCTTGAATATATTGCATGGTCAGTTTTTCCTTGCCTTACAAATACGGCGCCCCCTTTATTTAGCAACTTGATTAGTTTATTACTCGAAATTGAGGGCAACTTACGCATAAGAGGGTACCTCATGCACCTCAAGCGGCCTTAAAAGCAGACCTTCTGGCGGTTCTCGATACCATTCAGGTTCCGTGTCCTTTAAAAACTCAATAAACTCTTCTGTGGAAATATATGACACTATAGTTTTAGGGTATTTTTGTATATCTTCAAGATACAGTTCAATTGCTGCTCTAAGGTTTTTCTCAACAGCTGCCAAGTCTTCTCCTCTAGCAGAAACGTTAAGTTCTAAACATATCGCAACATATTCAAGCTTGCTTTTACGAACTATCGCTGTATATGTCTTTTTCATTTCTTCCTCCATTATTTAAATTATCCGGGATGTCGGAGACCCCAATCTTAGGTAGTCTTGGCAACGTTGTTTAGTCCAGTTAAATAAAAGAAGCAATCATTTAACCCCGATGTAATAACTACAAAATAGATTCCACCCCAGTACGATCTGCCGGACCTACGGGGTAAATGGGGCGGGTTGGGCCCCGATAACGGGAACCCCCAAAGGCGGTTAAACCCTCCAGAGGCGGGTGAATCTCCGCCATGATTCCGGCGGACAAGTCCGCCCCAGTTAAACAGAAAAGGCAGATAAGTTTCACGGGGTAAACTTTGCTCCTTTTCTACGAAAAATTTAACCCCGATGGAATAACTACAAAGTAGATTCCACCCCAGTACGATAGTCCCTATTTAGAGGGTCCCGACATCGGGATCTACGCTTAGCTTTGTCCAGAGGCTCCCCGGCTTGTTGAAGTCTATACAGGGCAAGGGCCTTCTTTTTTCCTGCAGTATTCACAGGCTAATTCCTTCTTGCAGAATCTTCTTGTAAATGGGGGATTCAGCAAGAGGTCCAACCTCCAACTCCTTTCGGCTGAAGAATAGTGCCGTAATGAAGCAGTCGTATTTGAGGTTGATGTCAAAGATCAGGTCATCAATTTGTGCCTCTATAACTGGTGAGTGATCTTCAAGAACAATCATAATATCAAGATCAGAGTCGCGTACATCAGTCCCCTTAGCCTTGGACCCATATAGTTTGAGATCCAAAAGCCTATAGTTCTCCTGTAATATAGTTTTCAGGTCGGTCAAGGCTCTTTTTTCGTTAGGTAAAATTGCCATCTTTTGTAAACCTCTCAGCTCTGATGAAATACCCCCAGTGAAATAGGCACGCCCTGTGGAATCCTCCGTAGGAGGTCCGCCATAGCGGAATTCCACAGGACAAGCATTTCACGGGTAAAAATCCGTCTGTGGCGGAAATATCTCACCTAGTACTAGCATTCAAAATCGTTACTCCCACAATTTCATCTCCATCTGTTCGGATCAAAACATCATCATCTGTTTCTATTGTTTTTTTGCATCTCTGCGGTTTTCGAAAGCTTAAGTACAATACATCGGCCTCTTTATCATAGTCGACCCAAATATTTTTTACTGGCATCTTTACTAGATTTGCTGATAAACTTATACATGCCTGAATTATTTCATTTTTCTCTAACTCTGCTTCCATATCACATCTCCCTTTGGCCTTTTATCCAAGAAATATGCTGTGATGATAAAGCCATCTTTTTTTGAAATTTCTCTATAAATAACGACTAACCACTTATCTTTTCCCATGTTTCTTACCGCTTTCAGAGACCCCTTACTGCCTCTTGTAATAAAGTTAGGTTTTTCAACAGTTTCCAAGACTTCAAAATAATAGCTGCTTAAATCATCGTGGTTTTCAGTAATGTGGAACCATCTTTCATAGCTTAAACGTATGGGAACGTCTTTAACTGAATAGGCTATATCCACATTTTATTCCTTTTCACTTTTGAAATCCAACCTCACTGATGTGAAGAGTGGTAAATGGAATTGGGGTCAAACCCTCCAGAGGCGGGTGAACCCTCCAGAGGCGGGTAAACCCTCCAAAGGCGGGTAAACTTCGCTCCGACCCCGTTAACGGGATTTCCACTTCGTTCCAACAGGCGGGGTGTTTATTAGAAAAATGAGAGTATCTATTATGTAAGCCACTCAATGGAAATTATTCTATGTTTTTCGAGTACTTTAAATTCAGGATCTCCTGTAAGAAGAGGGCATCTGTTGATCATAGCCACAGCCGCTGCAAAGGAATCAGCATATGAAATGGGATATTTTGCCTTGATAGTAGCAGCAGACAGGAGAAGCTCTTCATTGATGGAGTCAATTAGCTTCACCGGAAAGGCTTTAATCCTTGAATAGGCCAAATCTGCCAAATTTTGGCCCTGTTCCCGTAGGGTAATATAATAAACTTCACCGAGGTGAATTGCATGCAAATACAGGTGAGAGTAACCCTTCCTTGCCTGGTCGAGAATTTCCTGAATATAATCAGAAAAGGATTCATTCTCAAGATAACCGATTAGAGCATAACTATCGAATACGAAGCTATTTGACCCTTGCAATTCTTTTATTCTCCTTTTGTTTTTCTAGCTTTTTTTCTTGCAAATAAGCATCCAATATTCCAGAACCCTCTAACATTCCCCGCGCAGAAATAATTGGGTCGTCTGATTCTGGCACAATCAAAATACCATCCTCCTTTTCAATCCACTGGATCACCGTGGATGGAATTATCCTATATTTTTCCCTAAACCTTTTTGGGATTACAATCTGTCCTTTTGACGTAACCTTTGATGATATATTTTTCATCTATCTCACCTCATTGATTAGAGACTAAAATCAGCTAAAGTTGCTTGATAGATTGCTTATGCCAGATGGCCTTATAATTTTTAAAAAAATCATTAATGTAAGATTATATTTAAAGTAAGAATTTGTCAATTCTATTTTCTTACTTATGAGAAATGAGATTGATTTTAATCCGACGGATAAGTCCGCCCAAGTTAAATAGAAAAGGCGGAAAGCTACTTACCTATATGTCCTGGTTCTTTTAATTGAACCCAGTCGCCAATGGTGTAAGCAGCAATCTCATAGGTCAAAAGTGTATCAAGAGAGACTTTCTGTGTGGCATCAAGTAGTTCTATTCCTACGACCTTACCCTTGGATGTCACATCAATATTAATCCCATCAGCAACTTCAATAACGCCCTCGGGTTTTAAATTGGTTAATCCTATGTAAATCGCATCTACCTGCTTATCGTATGTAATCTTCATTTTATTTCTTTCCCCTCTTTAGGAGTAAAAAATACGGTGGAGCGGAAAAATCTATATCGGTCGGACAAGGTGCCGGTGTTTGTGTTTGAACAGCACTCCAGATGGGCCGAAATAATTTAAAAGCCTTATGTTCTTCTTTCAAACCGTTAAAGTAATTATGTGATTGATTGTGGCCATATGCTCAATCAATAAAAGCTACCAAATCAAAATCTCTCAACTAAATACTTCCCTAAAAAAATTATCTTTATCCAGGTGCTTCTGCCATTCCCTGTGCCTTTTGACACTGTCTGTTCTCTTTTTTCTCGGCATATTGATAAAACGGTTGGCTTCAACAGGCCCCAATTCCCCAATTAGTGCTTTGATCGCCTTCTTGACCATTAGTTCTTCATCCATGTATTTTACTAATCTCATCTAAGGTCCTCCTTTTCACAGAATGCAACAGGGTTGCCACACCATATTTTAATGTTATATCTTGAACACTTCTTGATTAGGGAATCATCGCAACTTATAAATTCTGCACCGCATTGTTCTGCAAATGCGATATGTGCCGCATCAGCTACCCCAAAATTCAAGTCATACAATTCTTCAGCTCTTTTTCTTGCAACAGCTAAATCTACATTAACAGGTTTTCCCAGTATTTTTAATCTCTCTTGCAACTCAGTTCTTTCAAAAATGTCAGATATGGCTCTTATTTCTTCCCAATGGATTGGTGAAGCCACTAATCTGTATTTCTCACTTCTCACTTTTGATACTATCAGATTGGCCGCCTCTGTTTCAAGCCGAACCCTCAAAAAAGACTGATCGTCAAAAGGCCGACTTAATACACATACATCACAATAAATGAGCTTTGCTTTATTCTTCATATCTCTGAAAATGTGTTCAGACTTTTACTCTGAACAAATTTGCTGTGCTTTTTTTCTACGAAAATTTTAATCCCAGTTGAACAACCCCATGTACCATCTGCCGGAGCTACAGGTCATGCAGAGAGTACCCCAGTGAAGTGCGCCCCGGTTAAATAGAACTAAAAAAATCATTTAACCCCAGTACGATATTTCATACCTACGGGGCAGGCGCGGTAAACTTCGCTATTACAGGGTTGAATTTCACAGGCTAAATTTCTGGATAAAACCGGGATTTATTTAAGAGCTGTAAGTAATTCAATTGGCGAGGCCTACTATCTGAACGAAACTTTCAACATTCAGGCCGATATGTTTAGCCATCAGATCAAAATGTGCGTCGGCATGAACGACTGTAGATTCTGTCCGCAAAGCACACGCTGCTATCAAAATGTCGGTATATGGCACGGTAATTCCCTTCCGCCGTAATTCGAATGATAGTCTATATGCTTCTTCCCATAAAACAGTATCTGTTTCCACCATATCCAGTGAATCAAGACGGGTCTTAAGACGTTCAAACTCATTTTGTGTTTTCGTCCCTCCAAGGATCTCCAGTTTGACAATACCTGTTGTAATTATTACGTTTTCTTTGAGCAAATGATCTATCCGATCTTGTAACTACCCAGGTCCATTTTCGACAGGATTTACGAGATAGACAAGATTATTATTAATTTGGAATTTTCAATAATGCGCACGCGACTTGGAGAACGAGAGATTTCTCAAGGCATTTTTTAACTTCCGGCATGAAATCTTTTCTCAAGGCAAAGAGCCACGCAGAGGTATCTACCAAAAAGAGATTATTCGGCATATCTTAATCGTTCCAATTCGTTCAAGGTGAGATCTATTTCGAATGTCCCCAGCTCCTTCCGAAATGCTTCCCTGTTCCACTGCCGAACCAGAGATTGCAGTCCAGCTTCAATGGCCTCTTTCTTAGATCGTGCTCCTGTGATTTCCATGGCCGCTTTCAATAATTGCTCATTGATCAACACAGTGGTTTTTCTCATAGCCATCCCCATAATACATATTTATAATATGGTATTATTATACATATGCAATCAGATTGTCAACCATTCAGCTACATTCAGCTCATAGCTGATAGCCTATTGGGGAAATGAATATATTAGGGTTCAGGGTTTCCCGATAAAATCGGGATTCAAAGTTTAGAGGCCCAGTGAAATACGCCCCGGTTAAATCCGCTTCGACCCCGTTAACGGGATTTCCACTTCGTTCCAACAGGCTAAAGACGGGATCTACGACACACGGGGCAGGACAAAGGGCGGAACAGAAAAAAGTGTCTTTATCAGGTTGGTATCCAATAAAATCATTTGAAAGTGACCTCTCGACCGCTATTGTGGTGCCGTTTATGTTCCAACTCATCAAAAATGGACATGATGGTTGGGTCATCAGACCAGCTTCCAGATAACTCTGAAATGATCTTCAGCTTTTCTTTTGTCTTCAGTACAGGCTCGATCCTTAAAATAATCCGTGTACCGTCAGGTAGACGCACTTTCTTTGAGAATCTAATCCAACCGTTTTCTATTCTACTTTTGACTATAATCGTCATTAATGCCTCCGAATACGTATCATCTTGATTGTCAAAAAGAGATCTTTTTGCCTTCGACTTCTAACCTCTAACGTATCCAAGCCTGGGCTTCGTTGTCTCAGATATTTTCTCTCTCTTCATTCCGCTCTTTAAATCCAGTTCCCGTGGGCAAATGGGCTTCACATATCCGTTCCCGTTTCTCTGAATACCTTCTTTAACAAATCCAAAACACCCAACTTTGCAGCCCAATGTTTAATATACTCTTTATCCAGAAAATCACGCTGAACCTTTAATATACCAAGCACATCGGTCAATTGCCGTTCAGAAACTTCTCCACCTGTCTTGAACCATTCAAGTTTTTTGAGGATAATATCTTCAGGTGATGCAAAATAAAATTCGGTAGCACCTTCTTTCTCCTCCAAAGTATCCTTCTTCCTCCTTTTAAATATTTCTCTGTAAAAAGGCGTATCTTCAGCGATAAAAATATCCACCTTCAGCATAGTCTCGAGATGGATAATATTAAATGAAGACCTTCTCCGAATAGCATCACTAAGCATCTCTTTATCAACGTAATAATCCTTTTTAAGTATTTCGACAAAAGAATCGACGTTCCGAGGTTGTAAATCAGAGACGATATCAATGTCAATCGTTGCGCGTGCTATCCCAAAAGCGGAGCTTGCTATTGAACCTCCAATGTAATAAGGCGCATTTAAACTCTCAAGGGTTTTCACAACAGGCTCTATAGCTGTCAGGACATCAGGCTTTTTCACGATGCTTTTCCCTCCAAATATGACCGAAAACGATTTGCCAGTTCGTCGCCATAATGATACTCCACAAACATGCCTTTCAACTCTTCTTCACTTAATTCAGAATTGGCACGCGCTATAGCCCTTCGTGAAAGCTGTATGACAGTCTGTGAAAGCGACCGTAATATCGATATTCTTTCTGCAATGCTCAATTTTCGAATGAGGGATATCTGTATTTTCTCAATGTCAGGGCTTGTATCAATTGATTGAGCGCTCCTATTTACAATCGATTTATGGCTCATTGGTCACAGTATTTTTTAAAAGTGCTCTGTTGTCCGTTGCAAGCAAAACTAGGTAGAAATGGGGTGAACCCCAGTTAAATACGCTCTGCTGTCTTTTTCAAAGAATTTAACGGGGTAAACCGGGTAATTTCTAAATGTGAAAAAGATGGAGAGCTACTTACCTACATGCTTTGGTTCTTTTAATTGAACCCAGTCGCCAATGGTGTCAGCAGCGATCTCATAAGTCAAAAGCGTATCAAGAGAGACTTTATGTGTGGCATCAAGTAGTTCTATTCCTACGACCTTACCTTTGGATGTAACATCAATATTAATCCCATCAGCAACTTCAATAACCCCCTCGGGTTTTAAATTACTTAATCCTATGTAAATCGCATCTACCTGCTTATCGTATGTAATCTTCATTTTATTTCTTTCCCTCTTTAAAGGATACGCTGTGACGCCCAAGAACGATTCTTCCTTGATTCGCTTTTTTGTACCATGCTCTCTGACCAAAAGCGAGCTATGTCCTTGGGCAATGCATGCCAGTATTGGCCTGCATAATTAGTTTTAATGTGCTCAAGGAAGTCTTGGTAATATTTTGCCGGATACTCTTCTATAGAAAGCTTTCTCCCGCAAAAATTCATATAATCCGGATGCGTATTCAAAAGAGCCATGCCACCCTTTTCAGCGATCCAATCCAGTTTCTTTTTCCATATGTCGATAGTTCTTTCTTTCATTATAATGAATAAAGCATGATCTTGGGGAAGGGTATATGGAAGTTCCACAAACCCCGTTTTATTGAAAATCCTCTGCACCCAAAATGGAAAAATAGTTCTTACACCGTCTGGTTGAGGTTCAAAAGGATCTGTATCGAATGTAGATATATCATACTTTATTTTTAACAGGTGCATCCAGTCAAGGTTGTGATGCATTGATGGGGAGCTAAAGCCAACGGAATTCCATTCTTTCAGATATTTGTTAATACGAGAGGCTCGTTTTTGAAATATCTTTTTTGATAGAAATAGCTTTCCATCATGTTTTAATCCATGCACACCTATGTCAAATCCTTTGTGTAAAAGGTCATTTTGCAGCGATTCAGACACATTATACCTTTCAGGCACAAAGCTAAACAAAGATTTAAAACCCAAACTCTCCTCAAGTGCTATTAATTCACGAGATTTATCATGGCCTCTCTGGGTATCAACATCGTGTTGAAGAACTAAGGCAAATTTCTTTTGATCCGGCCACCCTGGCCACCCTTCCGGTGGTTTGCCTGCACTGGGATCTATCGGCCAAATATGACTATACTTCGAGCGCTTCCGAAGGATTATTTTTCTTCTGAGGGCAATCTGACACGCCCGTGGTATAAGTGGCTTAATATGGTAATAAAATCTATTTATGAGCATGGAAGTACTTTCTTGAAAGGGACTTTTTTGAAGGCAATTACGGATTTAGGAATTTAGGCCCCATTGAAATCGAAAAAATAAAGGCATTTCACGGGGTAAAAATTATAAATTATTTTAAGTACTTAACCGTAAGAGCATCCCTTTAGTCTATTTTTCCCATTATGAGGTTTTAAAGATCAAAGGGGATGTTCCTTTTAATAACCGTTAAATGTATTAAGCATGGTTTCCCAAATATCTGGTGTGAAAAAACCGATCGGATGCAACGGATAAAACTAATATAGCGAAAAATACGCTCCAACTAATAAAAACATGAGGCCAATATTCAGCCATATATGGACCAAATATATAGGTTAGTAAAAAAATAGCAGTTAACCTAAGAATGCTTGCTATAAAGGAGATAGGAAAAATGGATGCAATTATGATTAACCGGCTCCATGTATTTTTTCGATACAGATACGCATAGGCAATACCAAAGACAAAAAATGATATTAAATATCTAATCCCACTACAGCCTAAATTCACCTTAAGCACTGCGTTTGGTAAATAAATTAGCAGGCCTTCTTTCATGAATGGAATCCCAAGTAGCGAGATGATCCAGGATGATCCTCCAAATGAGATATTTCTTATGTAATTGGCGAGTGCCAAATGTATATCCTTAGGCAAAGGAATCATTGTAATTAAAAACAGGAGTGGAAAGGAGATTGCTTTAAAGTATTTTCTCCCCAAATGAATGATAACCAATCCCGCAAAAAAAATAATAAAGCTCAGGAATTGAAGATGATAGGTGCCAATATTAAAAAGAGGGAAAACAATACCGATTGCAAGCAATAGGATACCAAGATAGTCATACCGTGGCTCGATCTTTAAAATAGCGTTCCGATTCATCCAAAAGAAAATCACTGAAAGAAAAGGTACAAAAACCCCGTGTGAGCTTCCCTGACGATGCAGAACAGCACCTATTAGGCTTGTGACTGCAGTGTTGTACAATAACAGTCCTGCAAGGAGTGTCCAAAAGATGAGTAAGGCCACCCGAGTACGATATGAGGTGATTAAGCTCATTAAATACAGATAATAGTTGATAGCTGAAAGCTCCCCAGTTAAATCCGCCCTAGTTAAATAGAACTAAAAAATCATTTAACGGGGTAAACTTTGCTCCTTTTCTACGAAAAATTTAACGGGGCAAGCATAGCTGAAAGGTATAGTATTTAGCTCGTAGTTTATAGCTGATAGTTGTTTGCCACTATTTAATCGAATTTATTAAGCCGGATAGCATTTTATTAATTTCTTCAGACTCTGAATACATTTGATTATAAGACTCTTTATTTAACCACTTCTTTTTCTTAAATATTTGAAGCATTGCAACTGTCTCATAAAGTGATCCCCTTGCTATATACAGGAATTGTTTGAATTCCTTTCTTGAAAATCGACCTTTTCCTTCAGATATATTAAGTGCCACAGATGTAGATGAGGACTCTAGCTGTTCGATGAGTCTATAATGTTTCCGATCAGTTTCTACCTTGTCAATAATGTCAATTATTGCGACTGAAAAATCAAGCGCTCTTCTATAAACCTTTAAATCCTCAAATGCAAATGACATTTCCGTTCCTATCAGCTTTGAGCAATCAGCTATGAGCTAATTCTATGACACCTTTTCTTATAAAGATAAAAGACCCAGTTAGCTGGTGTTCATAGAATTATATTTTTTTAATTACTCTGGCGGGATTGCCTGCAACAATAACATTGTCCGGAACATCACTAATAACCACACTGCCAGCACCCACAATGGCACATGTTCCGACTGTTATGCCGCACATCACGGTTACGTTTGAGCCAATAGAGGCACCTCGTTTAATAAGCGTTGGAATGACGTTCCAATCCTCTTCTGTTTGAAGCTCACCGGAATCATTCGTGGCTCTGGGAAACTTATCATTAATAAACATCACCCCATGAGAGACAAAAACTTCATCCTCAATAGTTACGCCCTCGCATATAAAAGTATGGCTCTGAATCTTACAATGTTTTCCTATAATTGCATTTTTCTGAACCTCTACAAAAGGACCAATTCTGGTCCCATCACCTATGGTGCACCCGTAGAGATTGATAAAGTCGTTTAAAACAACATCTTTGCCAAGAATTACATCTGGGGCAATTTTTTTTGTATCCATGGAGTTCCTCCATAAAATAGCTGATAGGTGATAGCTGATAGCTCATAGATCATAGATCATAGCTGTTAGCTCATAGTTCATAGCTCCCCAGTTAAATCCGCTCCGCTTGTTTTCTGCGAAAAATTTAACCCCGATGGAATATTAACTTCAAATTCATTCCATTGGGCAAGCGGGGCAGGCATAGCTCTTAGCTCATAGTTAAGTTTTAATTGATCGGATTAAGCCGAAAATTATTTTGTTTATCTCTTCTGCTTCAAGGTAGAGTTTTTGGTAATATTCTTTATCTAACCAATGCTTTTTTTGTAAAATTTGAAGCATTGTGATAGTTTCGTAAAGAGATCCTCTTGCTATATATAAGAAATGTTTAAATTCCTTTTTTGAAAAGCGTCCTTTTCCCTTTCACCCTGTTAAATAAAATTCTAATTTCGACATAAATTAGAGTTTTAATGCGAAGCATTATTTAACAGGGCACGTGTTGAGCGCCACTGATGTAGATGAGGATTCTAATTGTTCAACCAATCGAAAATGTTTCCTCGGGGTTTCAATCTCATCAATAATATCAATAACCGCAACTGAAAAATCCAAAGCCCGTTGATATACTTCCAGTTGTTCAAATGCAAATGACATTTCCGTTCCTATCAGCTATGAGCTTTTACCTATGAGCTTCTTTTGCTCTTATAGCTCCCTACTTTAGTTCCACAGGGGCGCCGTGTTTTTCTAAAGACTTTTTTGATGCCACCAGCACCTTGACAACTTCAAGACCAGCTCTGCCATTGGTTAATGGCTCTTTTCCATTTAAAAGGCAGTCTGCAAAATGTTCAGTTTCAAATGCGAGCGCCTCAAGGTCTTCCAGTTTCGGTGCATACATATCGCCCACCCGATATTGAACCTTCATGTGATACAACTTCTCTTTTGTCTCATATAATTCAACGCCTTTATCATAAACCTTGATTTTTTCACTTGGCTGGTTGTCATCAAAGAGAATCATTTTAGAAGTCCCCCCGATCAAAGTTTGCCGTATTTTAACCGGTGATACCCAGCTTACATTAATATGTGCCACCGTGTTATTTTCCATATAAATTGTCAAAAGAGCCTTGGGAATAACTCCGCCCCCATAATAATCGCATCCTGTGGCTGATACGGTCAATTTCTTAAATGGCATCAGATAATCCATGATGGAGATGTCATGGGGGGCTAAATCCCAAATAACATCCACATCCTGTTGAAATAGACCAAGATTTACCCGAGTGGAGTCATAGTATATCAAATCCCCCAATTCTCCTTTTTCAATAATCTCTTTTATCTTGCGCACAGCCCCGGTATACACAAAGGTATGATCTACCAAAAGGACCTTTTTTTTCTTTTGAGCCAGATCAATTATTTCCTCTCCCTGTTCAACTTTTTCTGTCATGGGCTTTTCTAACCATACATGCTTATCAGATAAAAGGGCATTCTTGGCTAAATCAAAATGGGTTGAAACCGGTGTGGCAATCGCAACAGCATCTAGTTCAGGATCCTTAAAAATCTCATTAGCATCTTTCACAAGTTTTGTGTGGGGATATAACCTACTCGCAGCTTGTAGTCGGTCAGGTGAAAAGTCACAGATGACTGAAAGTTCCAGATCCGGGTTGGTGTTAAAATTCCGAGCCAGATTCGGCCCCCAATAGCCATATCCTATGAGCCCTACTTTTATCATATAGTTTCTCCTTTCAAGGTTTTATTGATGGAGCTAACAAAACATATTGAATTATGATCATTTTGTATTTGATGTTCACCACAGAAACACTGAGAACACAGAGAAAATACGGTATGAATATACACTCAAAATCCCTGCAAGGCAGGGATTCCAGTGCGTTGCATTGGAATTAGTGGGGATCAAAAAATGAATGAAATAAGCCAGCTTGTTTAATTCGTTACATGATCCCCACTTCCATTTTGAGCGTGCATTTTGGTTCTCAATCTCTACGTTTTTTTCTCTGAGTCTCGAAAGAGTTCAGCGAGTGGATGGTTAACGATTTATAAATTCTTTTATGCACTGAACAACATATTCAATCTGTTCCCGGGTCAATTCGGGAAACATTGGTAATGAAATAAGTCTTTTGGCTACACTTTCAGTTACCGGGAAGGATCCATCTTCGTAGCCAAGGTGAGCGTATGCCTTTTGCAAATGTAATGGAAGGGGATAGTGCAGGCCTGTGCCAATCCCTTTATCGCTTAAAAATTGCTGAAGGCCTTCACGGTCATCAACCAAAATGACATAGAGGTGATAGACAGAGTGTGCAAAATCGGCTTCAACTGGCAGAGTGATACCATCTATTTTGGATAAGAGTTCATTATAATATGCGGCGTTTTCACGGCGAGACTGATTCCAGTTGCTGAGTCTTCTCAATTTAATGCGTAATACACCTGCCTGAATGGCATCAAGCCGACCGTTGTATCCTTCCATATCATGGAAATATTTTTTTGCCTGACCATGATCCCGTATCATACGTATCTTATTGGCCATTTCTTCATCCTGCGTAACTATGGCACCTCCTTCTCCATAAGCCCCAAGGTTTTTCCCGGGGTAAAAACTAAAACAGCCCACAGAACCAAAGGAGCCGACTTTTCGATCTTTGTAAAGTGCACCATGAGCCTGGCATGCATCTTCAACAACTATGATACTGTGTGTTTGGGCTATATCCAGGATCGAATCCATATCCGTAGGTTGCCCATATAGATGTACGGGGATGACAGCTTTTGGCGTCAACTTGAGGCTTGAGGCTTGAGGCTTGATACGTTTTTTTAGAAAATCTTCAAGCTTTTGGGGGTCCATGTTATATGTTCGTTCGTCAATATCAATGAAAACAGGGGTGGCGCCAACCTGGGAGATAGCCTCTGTAGTAGCAATAAAGGTATTTGGTACGGTTATTACCTCATCTCCTGGGCCAACACCAACAGCCATAAGGGCAAAACGCAGCGCATCGGTCCCTGAGTTTAGCCCAGCACAGTATTTGCTTTCGCAAAATTCTGCGAATTCTTTCTCAAATCCCAAAACTTGTGGGCCACCAATAAATGCACCATTCGTCATAGCTTCAATCACCATAGGTAAAACTTCATGCTTAATCTGTTTGTACTGAACTTTCAAATCAAGAAAAGGTACGTTCATGGACTACATCCTCCTTTAGCACTAAGTCCCTCGATTCATAAATTCGATGACATATTTATTTACTCGGGACTAAGTATTTTATTGGTGTAATATTGCTACTCTTTATAAACTTTTTAATAATCTTCAAACTGGTGCTTTACCTTGTGGGTTTCTTTCTCGCTCTCAACCTTTTAAGCTTTCGTAATTAAAAATGTGTAAGTGAGGGTTTTCCAATTGGAAAAACATTGAAGCCGATATCAAACAATCTCTTATGATTGAGAATGTTTCTCCCATCAAAGATAAAGGCTGGTTTAAACATTGACTGATATATCTTTTCAAAATCGAGACTCTTGTAAATCTCCCACTCTGTCACAACAGCAATGGCATCACAACCGTCTGAGGCCTTATAAGGGTCTTCAATATAAGATATCTTTCCATCTATGCCATTCAAATCAATCCGCGCATTATTCAAGGCTCTTGGGTCTGTAATTACCAACTCGGCTCTTTCCTCTATTAATTTCTTTGCAATGAATATGGCCGGGCTCTCTCTGGTATCGCCAGTATTTGCCTTAAAGGCAAAACCGAACAGACAGATTTTTTTACCTGCTAAGGTATTAAACATGGCGCTTAGTATATTGAGGACAAAGCGCTCTTTCTGATATTCATTGATGCTGACCACAGCTTCCCAGTAATTGGCTACCTCGTCAAGACCGTAATGGCGGCAAAGGTACACCAAATTTAGAATATCCTTTTTGAAACATGATCCACCCCAGCCAAAGCTCGGGTTCAAAAATTTGTTGCCCAGGCGACTGTCCATTCCAATTGCCCGTGCAACCTCGGTTATATCGGCCTCAGACTTTTCACAAAAAGCTGTGAAGGAATTTATTGACGATATCCTTTGGGCCAAAAAGGCATTGGCTACAAGTTTAGAAAGCTCACTACTCCAGATATTGGACGTAATGATGCGGTCTTTCGGGACCCAGTTTGAATAGATTTCAATCAGTTCATCCCTGGCCTTTACACAGCTTGGTGTTTCTCTTGACCCGATGAGAACTCGGTCAGGATACTCCAAATTTTTGATGGCTGTGCCTTCAGCCAGAAATTCAGGGTTGGAAAGAACATCAAAGTGTATATCGTTTTCGGTTAAAGAAAGAATTCTTTCCATTGCAAATGCTGTTCTAACAGGAAAAGTGCTTTTCTCCACAATTATTTTACTGGACTCAGAACACTTCAGTATTTGCCTGGCTGTTTTTTCCCAATACTGCAAATCAGCTGCCATACCAGCTCCAGCACCAAAGGTCTTGACCGGCGTATTGACACTAACAAAAATTATTTCTGCCTCCTTGATTCCACGCTCGATCTCTGTACTAAAAAAAAGGTTCTTGCCCCTTGTAGACTTCACAATTTTATCAAGCCCAGGCTCGTAAATGGGAAGATCACCAGAGTTCCACCCGGCGATGCGTGTTGGGTTTATATCCACAACTGTAACCTTATAGTGTGGACACTTATGAGCTATCATAGCCATGGTAGGGCCACCTACGTAACCAGCTCCTATACAGAGGATATTTTTTTTAAATGTCATTTTTCTTCTGTCTCCACATTATATTTGCGTTATTACACTACAATCTAAGATTACCGAACTTTAATGTAATATTTGATGTTCTCTTAAAAAGCTCATAAGTCTCTCTAAGTCTGTAGATTTTAACTGCTGTAACAGGACCAATGTTTACCCAGCTCCGCCCCTTGGATTACATGGTCAGAAACCACATAACACATTGCAACTACAGTTGATTTTAACTATGGATATTTAATATTCCTGTCGTATTTTTTAAACTGGACGGCAGGAAACCAAAAGAATTAGTACCTTATGATTTCAAATGTCAAAACTCCCCAGTGAAAATAGCTATGGTGAAGTTCCTGGTTCAGCATTATTGATAGTATTTACGGTAATATTTATTATAGGCCTTATATGACTGGGCAAAACCATTAAAGATAATGCCCAGGATCTTTTCTTTTCCTAAGTTTTCGACTGTTTGTTGAATTACAGCCCTCGGTGTTTTACCATTCATAACCACTAAGATTATACCATCAACATGGTTGGCAATAACATTGGTTTCAGCAGTAAGCTGACTTGGAGGAACATCCAAAATAATGAATCTATCCTGATAGCGATCTTTAGATTCTTTGATAAACTCTCCCATCTTTTTTGATGACAGAAGTTCAACTGGATTGGAGGGTGGCTTTCCAGAAAGCAGGAGAGTTAGTTTATTAATCTTCGTTTTGATTAACAGTTCAGATATATTTTTTTCTCCCTTCAGGTGTTCGCTGAGGCCGCATTCATTACTATAACCAAACACTTCATGGATAGCCGGGCGGCGCAGGTCAGCATCAACCAAAAGGACATTTTCATTCAGGCCCATGGCAAAGCTTACCGCCAAATTTGATGACACAAATGTCTTTCCTTCACCTGGAAAGGTGCTGGTAACCATTATTGCCTTTGGTGCAGGCCGTTCCTTATCGTAAAGTATTGTCCCCCGTATCACTTTAAACGTTTCAGCAGTAACTGAATCGGGTGCTAAAATAGTCACAAGCTTGTCGCTATACCGTTGCTCCTTGAGGTACTCCTTGGCAAAGGTCACCTCAGGTTCTTCATGTTTTATTCGTTGAGGCATAAAAACATGTTCTACGGGTTTGGATGCTTTCTTCTCTGCCTTATACTTGTCTATTGCGTCAGATATTTTTCCCATGATTTATCCTTGGTTAGCTGATAGCTCCCCGGTTAAATTCGCCCTAGTTAAATAGCCTTTCAGGATTTAACGGGGTAAACTTTGCTCCTTTTCTGCGAAAAATTTAACGGGGCAAGCATAGCTGAAAGCTAATCATTTCCTTTCTTTCTCACATTATATCAATACTAATAGGCTTGGCATACTCTACCACACCCATGTCTATTAATTTTTTGCCATAAGATTTGGCAGATTCCTTATCCTTAAACGCCCCAACAGCAACCCTAAACATTTTCCCTTTTTGGGGGTGATCAAAGGGAAGAATATAAGGTTCGAAGCCTCCTTTTATCAGCCCCTCAAATACAGACCGGGCCAGTTTAAGTGGCTTATAAGAAACGATATGCACTGAGTAAATAGAGCTAGATTTATTACTACGAAAAGGGGATTTCGGAAAGACTATCTTTTGACCAACCTCTATCAGATTAACATCTCTGATTTCAGGATTTTCTCTTTGTATCTGCTCCAGTGCTCTTTTATCTGCATAGCCATAAATTTCCATTGCCAATCCAAGCAAAGTGTCTCCTGGCTTGACTGTAAGTATTTCTTTGTTTAGTTTTAAAATGCTACCATTTTGTACTAATAGGTTGCTTTTGACGGGTTGATCATTTTCGGGCGATTTTTCTACACGAGATACTGATTTCTGAGTCGGTAAATTATTTTTGATCTCATTCTTTGCTGTCTCGATCTTAGCCTCAGTTCTTTCCTTTTTTTCTTCTTTACTGGAATCCGGTAAATCCCTTTCCTGAACAATGGCAGGAGGCTTTTCTTCTGTAAAAGAAGATTGAGAGATGAAATGCGTGGTATAAAAAAGCTTTATTGTTTTTAAATATCTTTGACCCAGGCTGGTAACAGAGCCTACGGTGAGAAGGGCAAAGAAAAGAAGTGTGAAAACAGCTGCTTTGAGATATGGCATCTTTTTTACGGATACTGGTGCTTTTGACTCCCGCTTAATTGTACTATCAGGGTCATTTTGCAAAAAGGATTCCGGAAGTTGAAGATCATTATAGCATTCTTCTATCATTTCAACGGTTATATGTTTCTTCCCTTTAGAATATCCAAGCAGAAGGACATTATCACACAAGATATTGATCATCCGTGGGTAGCCATGAGCATTTTTATGGATGGCCCTTATGACTTCTTTTGAGAATATTTTAGGATTTCTGGCACCAGCTGACTTTAGACGGGCTTTGATATAGGCCTCGGTTTCTATCACATGTAAAGGATTTATGTGATAGCGTATGCTAATACGCTGTAGGAGTGGTCGACATACGGGGTTACTGAGTTTTTCGTTCAATTCCGGTTGACCCACCAAGAATATATTTATCAATTTGTCATCAGCAGTCTCCATATTAGATAGAAGACGAATCTCTTCAAGAAGTGTGAGGGATAATTTCTGTGCCTCATCAACAATCAAAAGTACATTTTGTTGTTGTTGTAAAAGAGTTTGAAGAAAATTCTCAAAATGGATGAGAAAGGAGCCTTTTGATTCAAATTGCGTTTTGAGCCCTAACCCTGAAGCAACATAAAAGAGAAATTCCTTGGCAGACAAGGTAGGGTTGGATAAGGAAACGTATTTAATCGAAGAATCAAGATTCTCTAACAATGTCTGCACAATGGTGGTTTTACCGGTACCTACCTCTCCTGTAAGCAACACAAATCCCTTTCTTTCCATGACTCCATAGGTAAGTAAAGACAAAGCCTCTTTGTGGGTTTCACCCAGATAGAGAAAACGTGGTGATGGAGTCAGGTTAAATGGCTTTTCTTTTAGATTGTAAAAGGATGTGTACATGGAATTACCTAATTAATTGATTCAGGGATTTAGGGATTTAGGGATTCTTTAATTTAAAATTTTACAAAAAATTCTTTTACAAAGTTAATCGTAGCATCTACTCCTTTTAGAGAAATAACTATCACCACTCCTAAGAGCAGGAAGGTAAGGCCTACGGACACAACAGTGAGTATTTCTTTTCTTTTAATCCTTCTCAGTTCTCTGGCATTTAACGTAAAAGGTAGACTGGCTATTATCGGTATTTGCAGTAGTTCCTCTACATCCTCAGGCCTTCTGAAGGATGTGTCCATGGTTTCCCTCAGATAGGCCAGACCACATCCCAAAGCAAGGCCCAAAAGTACGGTCATTAAAAGTATTCGCCGGATATCAGGCCTAAGCGGTCTGATAGGTGCCTCTGCAGAATCCAGTATTCTGAATTGTTCCCCTTTCTGTTTTCTCTCCATACTTACTGCGAGTTCAGCCTCTAATTTTCTACCCAAAAGGGAATTATATGTCTCTCGAATATTATTATAATCTCTATTCAACGACATGAGTTCCTGCTCCCGCTTTGGCGTATTCTCTACCTGGGTCTGATACCATTTCATCTGAGAAGATAGTTGGGCTGCCTCGGCCTTTAGATTTCTTATTTCTAAATGGATTTCCCGCAATTGTTGTACCAGATTTCTTTCAGCTTTGATGATATCCCTGTTTTCCGGTAGCTTCTGAGCTTCTTTTACAACAGTCTTTTCCTTAGATTCCAGATCAGCGATCTTTTTTTTCAAGCGTACAACATCCGGATGCCTTTCTGTGTATCTGGCTTCAAGTGAGGTAAGTTGTGTTCTTAGTTGATCTAAGGATGTGGATTCTGCTCCTTCCCCTTCTCCTTCAACTGGCACTTCACGGGCTCTCCTCATCTCAGCAGCCTCTGAAATCTGTTGCTGAATCAGGAGTTTCCTGTTTTCGGTCTCTCGTAAATTTTCCTGGTTAGCAATTATCTGCTGTTGGATCCTTTCCGAAATTCTCAGATTGGTCTCCAATTGCTCTGGTAAGCCTCCCATATATTTCTCACGGTACCCCTTTAAGTCATTTTCCTTCTCCAAAAGCCTTCTTCGAATGTTCTCCAGCTCATCAGTTAAAAATTCTGAAGTGCCTATAGCTTGATCTTCCCGGAATTTAAGGTTTTGGGTTATGAAATAAGAAGCTAACGTATTGGCAACTTTAGCCACACGTTTAGGATTTTTTCCTGAGAAAAAGATTTGAAAAGAGCTTGGAGTTCCTCCACGCCCCCTTCCACTGGATACCTCTATAGAAATATTTTCACGAAATATCCTTACCTTATCTTCCATAAACATATGACTGCCAGGCTCGTTGTAGAGATTAAACTCATTAATAATCTTTTCCAGATTAGTCCTGCTCGTTACCTGTTGAGTGATAGTGCGTACACGGTGTTCGATATCACGTGATACGATTTCTTGAACATAGCTTGCGGGAACCTTCTGGGATTGAATCAAGATGAGGGTGCTTGCCTGGTAAACTTTAGGAAGCACTAACGTTAAAACAATACCAGTCAATATAGACAGAAGGAAAGAGATAATAATCCACCACCTTCGCCGGAGGGCAATTTCTTTATATTTTTCTATTTCAAATGGTTCCATTTTACACCTCTAGTAGACAGAATACAGAAGACAGCAGACAGAACTATTTTCTTTTAATTGATTTTATGTATGCATCAAGTATGCGACCAATTTCATCAAGATCAATTTTAAGTTTTTTTGTATCGGCATTCCGTCCCTAACATGTGGGATCTTCGACATTCCAACTTCATACGCTTTCACCCTTTCATTATTCCATTCATCCATCATTCCATCCCCGACAAGCGGGATCTTCGACATTCCAATAATGATGCTCTCGTAAAAAGTCTTTTCACCTGTCATTGCGAGGAGCTGTGCGACGAAGCAATCTCGTAAATTCAAGTACTTATATTGAAGGAGATTGCTTCGCTACGCCGTTCGACTTTGCTCACGGCCATGAGCTTGTCGAATGGCTCGCAATGACACCAATGTTGACTTTTTACGAAACCATCAAAAATGAATTTCGAAATATTGTCATTCTGGCTTCTGAATTCTGTCTCCTGTATTCTTTTAATTACCATCTATACAACTTGCTTGTGCTGAGGGTGAGTATTACCCGGTTATCTGTATAATCCTCCACATCAATATCATCATCTCTTTGGGCATATGAATAAGTAAGGGATAGAGAAAACCAGCGCATGAACATTAATCTTAGCCCACAATTTGCTCGCCATGTTTTCCACTCACGATTGGCCGAGTCTTCATCTCGCCTGTACGATCCGCCAGCATAGCCATTTAAGTCTTGTATAAACATGTAATCAAGCCTGGAATTTGCACTCCAGTACCGTGTAAATCCCCTTCGTTCTGCCTCTAAATAGGCCTCATCCCAGCCACCCTGAGCCCCAATGGAAAAACTCCCTCGCTCAAGGCGTTTTGCAAGGGACGCATTATAAGAGTACCCTGTTTCATCACCAGATCGCTCGTTTTTTTGGGTAAAATAACCACCCCCCAAAGATAAAGATACATCAGAGGAGAGGGCATGTTCAAAACCGATGGAACCATCATGTATGTTATAGTCTTCTGTGGAGCCATCAAAATCCCGGGTCGTAACGTTATAGCCAATCGAGCCATTGGTATTCTCCGTAAAACGGTAAATATATCGTATGCCTGCCGCATGACCTGTATAGTCATCTCCGGCAATAGAGCTATCATCCCGAGAGAATTTTGCATCGGTGAATTCGTAATTAAGCTCCAAACCATTTTTTATGTCAAACCAATAGGTCATGTTGCCAAAGGGAGTCTGGATTTTTCCATCGTCCAGGGTGACATCTTCATTTTCCAAAAGGCTGTGTCTATAACCAAAGGTTAACGTATCTTCCGGGCCAAACTGGTAGAGAATACTGGCTCTTCCTGTATTCCTTTTGTATATATTCCTGGTAGACCTGACCCCTTCAACATCCTCTGTCTCCTCAAGGGGCTCTTCAGATTGAATATAGGCATCAGTCAGGTTAAACCTTAGGTGTTCTGCAAAGTTTTGCCAAAAGGCAAGGTTGCCGGCATGTCTCACTGTATCGTTTTCATCATATTCATCGTAAAATACCCAGGTGGGGGAATAATCAAGGCTCAGAGAGTTATTGATAGAAGAAATCATCAGGTTTATCCCGGGTGAAGCTGTGGTCAGATAGTCTGATTTTTCATTGGTGTTATCTAAATATATATTATCGTCATAGACCTGACTGACCGAGATACGTGGGGTAAGTTCAAACCTGTATTCAGCCATGCATATCATTGGAAAAAGAAAAAGAGCGCTTACAAAAAGGAACAATGCTTTCCATCCACCTACTATTTTCATAATAAAGCCTCATTAATAAAAATTGTTATACGTTTAATCCTCTGTCTTTTCTTTAGCTACCACCAAGAGCGTTTTATTATTTAAGTTTTTACTATTAACCGCCCACTCGCTCCACTCGTTAGAGGCGCAAAGGACACGGAGAGAAATGAAGGGCACTCCACATGTAACTTTGAAGCGATCTTTAACAAAGAACTACGAATATCAAACCCATTTTTTTGATGATTTCAGCCTCTGCGCTCTTTGCGTCTTTGCGGTGAATGCATTTTATTCATGGCACTATAATCGTATCATTCGGCTTTAGCAGGATATTCTGCTCCAGGCTTTTCCCTGAGATGACCTTGTCATAATCAAAGGGAAGGATCTCATCTTTTCCGCCAGATCTTCGGATGATACGAATACTATCTTTATCTGCCCACTCTGCCAAACCACCTGCAACTGATATAGCCTGGAGCACAGTCATGTCTGGATTTAGTGGATAGGTTCCAGGCCGATTAATCTTACCAATAATGTAGAAATTTTTGCTGCGAGACTCGAGCACTATTACTGTTACCTCTGGTTTGCTTACAAAATCTTCTAATTTTTCAGACAAAAGGGCCTTCAATCCCATGGTATTCATTCCAGATGCAAGAATATCACCTACCAATGGCAAGGTAATTTTCCCGTCTGGCCTTACCAGAACCTGACGCGAAAAATCAGGCTCTTTCCAGACCTGGATCTCAAGAACATCCATGGGGCCAATTATGTAAGAAGGATCACTCACTATCTCTTTTTTGGTTTCTATAGGGCTGGCTTCAGTTGTGTCAGCCGCCATGGATTGATTAAAAGCTCCAATTCCACACGCTATTATTAAAAAAAGTAAGCATCTGATACTATTCCTAATCCCAATTTTCATTTCGCTCCTCCCTATTCCTTAATTTACAATCCCTCAATTCGTAATAGTTCAGCTATTTTGACAGGATTAACTAGATCGACATGATAATTTTTTTCATCCTGTTTATCTCTTATTTTAAATCCTTGATCTTACGTTTTACCTCAACTTTCCTTTCCCCAAAATTAAGTATAAGTCCTATAGGTTTTCTTGTTGCAACAAGGTAATTGACTAATTGTACTTCATGAGCTTTAACAATTCGTCTAACTGATTTCAGTTCTAAAATAATAGTATCATTGACTATAATGTCAGCTACGAATTCTCCTACAATTTCATTTTCGTAGAAAACTGTAATAGGCTTTTGCGATTCTGCTTCCAGATCAGATTTATGTAATTCAATTAGCAGGCATTTTTCATATACACTCCCGCCTGCCGGATGGCGGGCAGGTTCGAGAAAGCCAAACCCCATTCTATTATATACACGATAAGCACAACCTATAATATTTTCCGTCAAATCTTGATATTCCATATTTCCTCCTTCAGGATGTGATAAATAATTTTGATTAACTGGATTTATATTCCCGCCGCGGCGGGATTATCCTGTCAAATTCTCTTCTACTGGTGAACTATTGCCTCAGTTCTTATTTTTCTATCTCAGCCCCAGATCATTCATCTTATAAAAAAGGGTCTTATAACTGATATTAAGAATTTTGGCTGCCTTCACCTTGTTTCCACCTGTAATATTTAATGCATGGGCAATAACCTTTTTTTCAATATATTTCCCTGCGCTTGCTTTTAATAACTTTAAGGGGACAACATCTTCGGCATCAGGCTCTAACTCCGGGTTGTTGTCCATAAGGCCTACTTTTACATCTATCGTATCTGGTTCTGAAAACATCTTTTGTATTAATTCATCTCTATCATCCAGGACCATCAGTCGCTGTATCGTATTGGCCAATTCCCGGATATTTCCTGGCCAGTCATACTTTAAAAAATAATCTATCATGTGAGAATCTATGGTAAAGCTCTCCGGGACATCTAATTCAGAGCAATACTTTGTAATAAAATATTCAACTAGAAGGGGAATATCCTCCTTTCGTTCCCTTAATGGAGGCACATCGATCTTTATTATATTAAGGCGATAATAAAGATCCTCCCGAAACCTTCCCTCACTCAAATCACGTTCCAAATCATGGTTTGTTGCGGTTATAACCCAAGTGTTTACTTTAACATCGTGTCCGCCCAATCTTGAAAATTCTCCGCTTTGTAAAACATGTAAAAGTTTGGCCTGTAAGTGCAAAGGGATATCGCCTATTTCATCCAGAAATATAATCCCATCTGAGGCAACCTCGAATTTACCGGGCTTGAATCGGGTAGCACCGGTAAAGGCCCCTTTCTCGTAACCAAATAACTCGCTCTCCAATAGTTCAGAAGGTAAGGCAGCACAGTTGACCTTTACAAATCTCTTCTTTTTTCTGTCGGAAAGCCGGTGCAATTCTCTGGCAACAACCTCCTTACCGACACCAGTCTCACCGTAGATAATCACACTAAGCGCAGTATTAGCCACTACCTTTATTAATTCCTTTATATCCTTGATTGACTGGCTATTTCCGATAAGTTTTAGGTCCATAAGAGGCCTCGCCTCAAATCGTCGAGATACGAATTTTAAGATTTAGGGATTGAGGGATTGAGGGATTAAGTGATTTATTTTTGCTTTTGTAAAGCATAATTCCTCAATTCCTAATCCTTCAATTTTCCCTTTTCGAATCGTAATCCCGTAAATATTTTCTAAATCCTTTTATCTGTTTGCGACATTCAGAAGCAAGTTCATATACCTTATTAAACTCACTTTGGTTGATGTAATTGGAATCGAGGGCCCTATATAATTGGGATTGCACTTCACTACATGATCTTTGCGAATAACCCAAGAACCTTATCATCTCACGAGTTGAGCCATCATCAAAACCTTTTTACCCTGTTAAATAAGATTTGAGCCTCCTTCTTAAAAACATCTTCCCATGAAATGTTTTCAAGTATTTTTCCCTCCTTGTTGCATCTTCTTTATCAAGACATGCCCCGGTTAAATATAGGCTAACACCATTTAACGGGGTAAACCTCATATTAGCTTAATTTAAATGGCCTGCCCTGTGAAATGCACTTTCTTCTATATTTCATCAGGGCCCTCTATCCTTTGTAGATTCAACAAGTTCCTTATTGTGCTGCTCAAATCTTAGCTTGAGGTTCTTGGTAAAACCTGTATAAAAATCTTCATCCTTCATGCTCTGCAATACATATGTGTAATACACATCCTAACCTCAAGCTATTTAACAGGGCAAGTGTTATCCATAGTTGATCCTGCAGCCCTCCATATTTGATCTCTCAGACTGAAATCTTTTCCAAACTCTCCTTTATTAATTAAAAAAGAAACGTCCTGGCATAACTCTCTGGCCTTTTCCTTCACCCTGTTAAATGTTAATTTTATTAGTAAGCCAATCAAAAATACCTTATTGCAGATTCATTCGGGAAACACGTATTTAATCCACAATTTAACAGGGCAGGCATGGCAGTTCCTCAAATTTCTTATAATTCATAATTCCTCAATTCCTCAATTCGCTTTATATCTAAAATTATGTAATTTTTTACCACAATGTTGCTTTTTTTTCAATAGAAATGTGTAAAAACTTTTCATACACTCACAAACTCATCGAAATAAATATTCAGTCTTTCGCCTTCAACCTTCATATCCCCACTCCTCAAATGAAAACTTTTCTTCAAGATAGGAAAACCCTTTCCGCCTGTAATAATCCCTCAACTCAGGCTGTAGGATGCCCCCAAGTTTCACATCAAAATCCCTTTTCTTGAATCCCTTCAATTTCTTCAAGACCTTTTTCTTTTCGACTTCTGGGAGACTCAAGTCGATTCCTTTTCGTACAAAAAACTCTAAGTCAAAGGCATCCCGTATCTCCCCACGTGCTAATAGGGCTACAATCTTGTTTTGTAGCATCTGTTGCAGGGTAAATCCTCTGACCAGAATCTGGATAGGAAAATGCGGTGAAAAGGCAATTTTTTCCTCAATGCTACCAGGAGATGCCATAGTCTTAGTGATCTCTATCTTTAATTTCGGCATTCTTCTTTTTCTTTTGACCTCTAATATAATAGAATAATCTCCGTTTTGTGCATCAATGACATCGTGGTCCTTTAAGAGCGCAGCATAAAGCCTATCATGAAAGCTATCATAGCTCTCTTTTTTGAAAAAGGAAAACTCCAGGCCAAGAGAATATCTGGGAAGTTCATGACAAAGCCTGAGCATGGTTTCTCCTCCAAAGGCAAGGGAGGCCAAAAAACGTTTTGATCCAAGCCAATGAAGCATGGCCATCTGTAATGCTTCATGCTCTATTAATCTTTGCATATATTCCCTTGTAACTACTCAGCCACTAAGGCACCAAGGCACTAAGATTACAGAATTATTCTTTTAATGCCCTTTTTGATGAGGGGCACGTTGAAGTTAATAAGAAAACCGAGTCGCTTACCAGTCAATTTTAGGTGGCTAAGTAGCTGTGCTTCCCACACAGGATTCAACTCGTCCACAGCTTTCAGTTCACAAATAATGAGTTCTTCTACCAAGACATCCAGGCGTAATCCTTCGTTAAAGGTTATTCCATCATATATTATTGGGATATCTACTTGTCTTTGATACTTTAATTCTCGTTTGGAAAGCTCATGACAAAAACAGACTTCATAAACTTTTTCAAGCAAACCTGGACCTAATGTTTTATGCACAGCATAGGCCGCATCTACTATCTTTCTTGCAATGTGTTCTTCCTTTTCAGATAAGGGGGTAAAACTTTTACCCGCCTTTGGCGGGCAAGTTTATCCTTTGTGTCTTGGTGCCCCTGGCCCAGACCTGGTTTATAATCTTAGTAGTTTTACCCTATGTTACATATATGGTTTACATGTTTCATAAAATCAATCAATCTTATCGCACCAGGGCGGGCTTGGTGGCTACTTGAACAGTAACATTTCCTCGAAGTATTTTCGTGCTTTTGGAGGATAAAGAGCAGAAAGCTCTGCCAGCATTGTTTTACCCACCATTGTTAAATCCAAAGATGAGCCATCGAAAGAATAGCGCCCTAAGGAAGCAAGGTAAAAGATATCCAGGACTGCTTTCTCAGGGAGGGCAATGAAAACACCATTCCTTTTTATGTATTCCCTATAAAGATCAGGCCTGAGTTTAATGTAATGAAAGGAGAGGCCCCCAACCTCGAATGTTTTAGTCCGCTTGACTGAAATCGACTCAAAAAAGCCTTCTTGCGCCTGATTTGTGATACCATAATAAGAAAGGGCTGACATCAAGGAGATATAAGAAGGGACCTGCAAGATGTTAGCAATACGAAAGAGATCTATCTGGTCCAGATGGTTAAGGGTTTCGGTTCTGGCGTAAAAACCTCTTTTTAATCTCATCAGTAGTCCCTTTTTCACATAACGGCTACACAAGACCTCTGCTGAGGCAAGTTTAGTACCGATCGCATGAGCAACATCATGCTGTGTGAAAAAGGGTTTATCTATTGTTAAAAGACGCTCATAAGACATAAAAATATACCTAAATCTTTTGGTGTTTGAAAAAATTGAACCTATTATAGGGAATGATACCTTTTCTTTCGTTCCGAGTCTCACGGACTGGCCTTTTCAGTAACTTATCTATGAGGGATTCTTGCCCCCTCCGCATTCTCCCCCGCTTTATTAAGCGGGTGAGCTGCGGTTTCCCCCATAGATAAGTCACGAAAAGACAGCATCCTCCCAACAGTCACTTAAGAAAAGGTATCATTCCCTATTTGTTCACAGCCATTTTTTAATAATTTACATTGTTACAAATCTATTTATTTAACGATATTGTTAAATTATTATACTTGACAGTTATTATATGCAATGAATGTGCCAATTGAAAGAGGATTCAGTGTATATTCTTCGAAGGGATTTTATAATCAGTGTTGGAAAATATCTATGTTGGGGATCTTATTGAAATGAAGATCTAAGGTAAAAATTTTGCAGTTATTTTCAAGTGAAAGGCTGGCTATGACAAGGTCTGTGATAGGGATTCTTCTAATCCCTTTCTTACGAACACTCATGGCCTTTCGGCTACAACTAAGGATGAAAAGTCAAAAGTCCGTTGTCAGCTGTCCGTAGTCCGTTGTCATTCGACTCCGCTCACGACCCCGAGCACGTCGAGGGGCGAAAAACAACTGACAACTAACAACTTTCATATAAAGTGCAAAAAAAATCCTACCAGATTGTTTGAACATGTGGATATTTCAGTATTTTTTCATCTTTCGTGACTAAAGGCGCTCCCATCGAAATTGCGGTAGCAATTATTATTCGGTCTGCAGGATCATTATGAAGAGGTTGTGGCAAATTCACCGATTTAATTGCTACTGAATTATCAACAGATATAAATGTAATAAATGGCAACGCCTCTGATTTTGCTATCCAGTCGGTTACGCTAAGTGAGTGGAAATAAATAACTCATCGCTTTCAAGAAGGGTTAATTGTATAATTCCACTCCCCATGAAAAGAATGTTTGTTTAGTTTAATCGTCTTCATTTCTTTATCGGAGACCTTTACTCCAATAGGATATC
>Ga0315543_1000828_pt1 | contig 35848 bp, 36 predicted proteins | sample SalMarSW160210MG_2_FD_203098 | JGI IMG/M metagenome (GOLD analysis project Ga0315543, IMG submission 203098) | Salt marsh sediment microbial communities from the Plum Island Ecosystem LTER, Massachusetts, United States - Salt Marsh Sediment SW1601-210 ...
TAACTTTTACTGATGTTACGTATTTCCAGAATGGTCATTGGGGAATGAATGATTTTTCATTGAAGGAGTGAAGATAGTAAAAAAGATGATAAGAGTATATATTGATATTTGGAACTTGTGATTGGAAATTTGGAATTTAGAATCTCTCTTTAATTTCCCATTTCCGAAAAGAATTTGATCCTCATCAGCCGGATATCCTCTTCGGAATATTCATCTTCCCCTAGTTCCTGCAGAGCGGCTTCAATGGATTCCGTTTCGGCATCCTCCCTGAAGTAGTCAAAAATTTCCTCTTGATGATCCTCATCCAGCACTTCATTGATATAGTAGTCCAGGTTTATCTTTGTTCCGGATTGAACAATTGACTCAATCTCTTTGAGGAGGTTATTCATTTCAAGGTTTTTCGCATCGGCAATATCTTCGAGTGATCTTTTTCTGTCGATGCTTTGAATGATATAGACTTTCAGTCCCGATTTATTAATTACCGATTTAACCACCATGTCCTGTGGTCGGAGTATATCCTTCTCCTCGACATATTTTTTTATGATCTCGGCAAATTCCTTTCCATATCGTTGAGCTTTGCCCTGGCCGACACCGGTAACATATTGCATCTCTTCCAGGGTAATCGGATACTGGATTGCCATATCTTCGAGGGAGGGATCCTGAAAAATAACAAACGGGGGTAAATTTTTCTGTTTTGCGATTTTCTTTCTCAGATCTTTCAAAATATTGAACAGTTCCTCATCAACGGTACTTGTCCGTCCGCCGCTCGCGAATGTTTCATCCTCTGACTCATCTTCATAATCATGATCCTTTGTCAGCAAGAATTCATGGGGGTTATTGATAAAGTCTTCACCTTTTTCAGTGATTTTCAGCAGTCCATAATTCTCGATATCTTTTTCAATGAACCGGGCAATCAATGCCTGGCGGATGACGGCGCCCCAAAATTTTTCATCGTGATCACTTCCGGCGCCAAAAATTTCCAGCTGATGATGTTTATATGATTTAATAGCGGAATTGACGGTACCACTTAAGACCTGTGCAACGTGTTCGGATTTGAATTTTTCTTTGACCTGTTTAATGGCCTCAAGCACGTCAAGGATGTATTCCTGACCTTCGAACTGGGTTTTTGGGTGGACACAATTATCGCACGTTTCGCAATTCTCTTCATTGTATACTTCACCAAAATAGTGTAGTAGCTGCCTTCTCCTGCAAACCGATGATTCGGCATAGGAAACCGTTTCCAGGAGCAGTTGTTTTCCTATCTCCTGCTCGGCGATGGGTTTTCCCTGCATGAACTTCTCCAGCTTTTGCACGTCATTATAGCTATAAAAGGTGATGCAGCGACCTTCTCCGCCATCTCTACCTGCTCTTCCGGTCTCCTGATAATAACCTTCCAGGCTTTTTGGCATGTCGTAATGAATAACAAACCGGACATCGGGTTTATCGATTCCCATTCCAAATGCAATGGTAGCCACGATCACATCGATATCCTCCATCAGGAATTTATCCTGCGTTGCCGTGCGTGTAGCGGAATCCATTCCGGCATGGTATGGCAATGCTTTTATACCATTCACTTTCAACACTTCAGCCAGTTGCTCAACCTTTTTCCTGCTCAGGCAATAAATGATACCTGATTTACCGGAATTATTCTTGATAAACTTGATGATCTCCTTGGAAGTGTGTGATTTTGGCCTGACCTCGTAGAAGAGGTTTGGCCGGTTAAAGGAGGACTTAAATACATTCGCTTCCAGCATGCTCAGGTTTTTCTGGATATCATGCTGCACTTTGGGAGTAGCCGTTGCGGTGAGTGCAATCAGCGGGGCGAGACCAATGCGATTAATGATGGGTCTTATCCTGCGGTATTCAGGCCTGAAATCATGTCCCCATTCCGAAATACAGTGGGCTTCATCAATGGCATAAAAAGAGATCCTGACCTGTTTCAGGAAGGTGATATTCTCTTCTTTGGTCAGCGATTCAGGGGCAACATAAAGCAAGCGCGTAATGCCAGCCCGCACATCCTGCTTCACCTCCTGGATGGCTTGTTTTGTTAACGAGGAATTGAGAAAATGTGCAACACCATCCTCAGCACTGAAATTTCTCATCGCATCTACCTGGTTCTTCATTAAAGCGATAAGCGGTGAAATAATAATCGCTGTTCCGGGTTTTATCAGCGCAGGAAGCTGGTAACAAAGCGACTTACCACCTCCGGTCGGCATTAAAACGAAGGTGTCATTTCCAGCCAAAATATTGCGAATGATTATCTCCTGATTTCCTTTGAACGTATCAAAGCCAAAATATCTCTTTAAATAATCATTCAATGATATGTCTGCTCCAATACTCATATTTCCTCACCAGTTTATAAATCATATCACTACAAAAGAATACTGGTTTTGAAATTTTTTTTCGCTTACTCGTTCACGTGAAGGTGTCTTCCTTTTTCTTTTATGTAGATAATAGTTTAAAATAAATACATTTGTATCATAAATATACATTTTTTTTTTGTGAATTAAAATGGTATTGAAAGATAAAAACGAAATGACATTTCTTGAGCATTTGGAAGAGCTCAGGTGGCACATTATCCGATCGGTCGCTGCGATTCTGGTTATTGCCATTACCGCTTTTGTATTTCGCCGGATAATTTTCGATATCATCATTCTCGCGCCGAAGACACCTGATTTCTTTACCAACAGGATGTTTTGCAAATTTGGAACGTTGGTAAATGTTCCGGCACTGTGCATCAATAGAAATGAGTTTGAAATCATCAACATCAACATGGCCGGGCAGTTTACAACCCACATTCTTGTATCGATTATTGCAGGGGTAATCCTCTCTTTTCCCTATATCTTTTTTGAATTCTGGATTTTCTTAAAACCGGCGTTATATCAGAAGGAAAAACGGCATGCAACAGGTGCTGTATTCTATTCTTCCCTGCTTTTTATCCTGGGCATATTATTTGGCTATTACCTCATCACCCCATTATCCGTCCATTTTCTTGGTTCCTATAAAGTAAGTGATCAGGTAGCCAACCAGATAAACCTGATATCCTATATATCTACCATATCATCGGTTACCCTTGCAAGTGGAATTATTTTCGAACTGCCGATCATGGTCTATTTTCTCACCAAGATCGGGTTGCTAACACCACAATTTTTACGAAAATACCGAAGGCATTCTGTCATCGTCATCCTTGCGCTCTCCGCAATCATTACACCCCCGGATATTTTCAGCCAGGTCCTGGTCTGTGTCCCATTGCTTCTTTTGTATGAGATCGGGATCGGTATTTCGAAACGTATAGTGGCTCAAGAAGAAGCAAAACTGGCCGGTTAAGTATGAACAATCAGGTATGCCTTATGAAACACATAAGGAATTTTTTCCCCGGTTCTCCACTCTTTCATCGACTCATTTGTGGCGGTTTACTTGGATTACTGGTTTTCTCTTTCGCGTCAGCACAAACCACAAAAATCAGGGGTAATATTAAAGATGCTGAATCGGGCGAACCGTTGCCCTTTGTGAACATATCGTTTGTCGGCAAACCGATCGGCACCATTTCTGATTTCAATGGAGAGTATTATATTGAAACTCAAAATCCCTCTGATTCCATCACGATATCCTATCTCGGATATAAATCCCAAACTTATCCTGTCAAAAAAGGAATCTTCCAGACCATTGATGCCAACCTGGAGAGGGGCCATATAGAGATCGAAGAGGTCATCGTTCACCGGGGGGAGAATCCGGCACATCTAATCCTCCGTAATGTTCTGCTGAATAAGCAGAGAAACAATCCCCGCAACCTCGATTCCTATTCTTTTGAGACCTATAACAAAATCCAGGTGGACATCAATAATGTTGACGAACAGTTTAAAAATCAGGCTATTCTAAAACCGTTCCGGTTCGCATTTCAGTACATGGATACCTCAGCCATTACAGGAAAACCCTATCTGCCGGTCATGTTAAGTGAAGCAATATCAGATTATTACTACCAGAAATCACCGTTCGAAGAAAAAGAGATTATTAAAGCCAGCAAAGTATCAGGTATTGATAATGAAAGCCTCTCCCAGGTTACCGGAAATATATTTCAGGACCTCAACATTTATGATAATTATCTGAAAGTGATTGATCAGGGATTTGTCAGTCCGATCTCAGATTTTGCCCTGATCTATTACAAGTATTATTTAGTCGACAGTGCATACATCAATGACCGCTGGTGCTATGAACTCAGTTTCCAACCTCGCCGGAAACAGGAACCGACCTTTACGGGAAACTTCTGGATCCACGATACCACTTTCGCTGTAGTTAAGATCCAGTTACGGCTGGCAGATGAGGTCAATGTAAATTTCATCCATGACATTGCAGGAGAAGAGGAGTATCAGATGATCAATGACTCACTCTGGTTTCTGAAACAGCAGAAGCTGTTTGTCGATTTTAACCTTCGGGATCAGGCTTCCGGATTTTTCGGGCGCAAGTTGACCACCTATGGGAAGGTCCGGATCAACGAACCGTTTCCTCCTGAAGCAATAGCAATCAGAGATAAAGTATGGGTTCCACAGAGTGCCCTGAGGGAAAATGAGAGCTTCTGGGAAAAAAACCGGCCGGTATCCCTTACCAGCAAAGAAAGAAATATATATTCCATGGTAGATTCTGTCCAATCCGTACCGGAATATATCCGGCTGGAAAAACTGATTGAAATGTTCGTCACCGGATACTGGGTTCAGGGACTGGTGGAACTGGGTCCCTATTACACCTTTTACAGCTATAATGAAATCGAAGGGAAACGATTTAAATTCGGTGCAAGAACAAGCAACCAGTTCAGCACCAATTTGATGATTGAAGGACATATCGCTTACGGGATCAGAGATGAACGGATGAAATACGGAGGAGAATTCCTCTATCTGTTTAATAAAAATCCCCGCGTTGGTGTGGCCATGCATTATAAACACGATATTGAACAGATTGGAGAGAGTCCCAATGCATTTCTCAATGACAATTTCTTGGCCTCTTATCTGCGGCGCAACCCAAACTATAAATTAACCCTGGTGGATGATTTTACGGCATATTACGAGAAGGAATGGATCCAGGGATTTTCCAACACGGTAACATTCAACCACAAACGGATCTTCGCAACCCGGTATATCCCGTTCATGCTGCCGGAAGATACCGGATACCTGTTTTTACCGAAAATAATAAATACGGAATTATCACTCAATACCCGTTATGCCAAAGGAGAACGATACATCATGGGTGAATTCCTGAGAACCTCCATTGGAACCAGCAATCCCGTCATAAACCTGGATGTCGCTTTGGGTTTGAAAAACGTGCTGAACAGCAAATACAACTATGTTAAGGTGAAGTTTTCCATCTCCCAGAAAGTGCCTCTTCATCCCCTGGGTTATTTCAGGTACAATCTGGAAATGGGGAAAATTTTCGGAACACTGCCCTATCCGTTGCTCCACCTGCATGAAGGAAATGAGACCTATCTGTTTGACAGGTATTCATTCAATATGATGAATTACTATGAATTTGCCAGTGACCAATACATCAGCCTTTTTCTGGAACACCATTTTCAAGGATTATTATTCAATAAGTTACCCCTGTTCAGGAGGCTGAAGTGGAGAGAGGTGGTCAGTGCCAAAGGAGTGATCGGCAGCCTTGATCCCAAGCACGAGATACTGATGCCTTTCCCGGAAGGATTGAACGGTCTGGGGGGGCCTTACCTTGAAACCAGCCTGGGTATTGAAAACATACTGAAATTTTTCCGCATCGATGCAATGTGGCGATATACACACCGGGAAAACCCAGATATTCAGACTTTTGGCATCAGGTGCATATTCCAGTTCATCTTTTAGGCAGATATTGACTCAAAATGACTATTTTCGCAACAAAGATAACATGTTGTGAGGTTATATACTGAAAATCTGGTAAAACGGTACCGCTCCCGCACAGTTGTTGATGATGTATCCATTGATGTGAAACGGGGTGAAATTGTTGGACTCCTGGGGCCCAATGGTGCCGGTAAAACCACCTCCTTTTATATGATCGTAGGGCTTATTGCCCCAAACCAGGGGAAGATCTATATGAATGACGAAGACATTACGGGATTACCGGTATATAAACGGGCACAAAAAGGGATTGGTTATCTGGCACAGGAAGCATCGGTTTTCAGGAAATTGAGTGTTGAGGATAATATCAAGGCCGTTCTGGAAATGTCGAATTTAGCCAAAGATGAACAAAAAGAACGGCTTGAGTCCCTTCTCAGGGAATTCGGACTTGACCGCATCAGAAAGAGCAAGGGATTTCAATTATCGGGAGGCGAACGCAGACGAACAGAAATTGCACGCGCCCTGGCAATTAAGCCAAAATTCATGCTGCTGGATGAGCCATTTGCAGGCATCGATCCGATCGCTGTTGAAGATATTCAGGAGATTGTGAGCCGGCTTAAAGATAAAAACATTGGTATTCTCATTACTGACCATAATGTTCATGAGACCTTATCCATCACCGACAGAGCGTACCTGTTGTTTGAAGGAAGTATCATGAAATCGGGAACATCAAATGAGTTGGCTGATGATGAAAAAGTAAGGCGGTTATATCTCGGTAAAAATTTTGAACTCAGAAATTAATACGTTAACGTGTACCTGGTTCATATTTCAAATTTAATATCTTTGCGGTGAATTCAGGCGGATGTGGCGTAATTGGTAGCCGCGCTAGATTTAGGATCTAGTGCCTTCGGGCGTGGGGGTTCGAGTCCCTTCATCCGCACGATCGTTCCCAAAACCGCTTTAACTTACGATGGTTATATCGGCAGTTCTGGCGGTTTTTACTGTTTTTATTACATTAAGCATATAACAATGAACATTACCAGAGAGAATATTGATCCATTGAATACCACAATTAAAATCGGAATTCAGAAAGAAGATTATGAAACACGGGTTGAAGAGGTCCTGAAGGATTACCGGAAAAAGGCCCGACTGGACGGGTTCAGACCCGGGAAAATACCTTCCGGGCTGATTAAAAAAATGTATGGGAAAACGGTACTGATTGAGGAGGTGAATAAGATCCTTTCCGAATCACTCTCCAGCTACATCACGGAAGAAAACCTATCGATTCTTGGTGAACCCTTGCCCAATGAACAAGAACAACAACCCATCGATTGGGACCACCAGGAGGAGTTCGAATTTGCATTTGATCTGGGCCTTGCCCCTCCCATAGAAATCAACCTGTCGACCCGGGATAAGATCCCCTATTATACCATCTCTATTGATAAAAAAATAAAAGAATCCTATACGGAGGAGTATCTCAGAAAATTGGGGTCATTTAAATCCGTTGAACAGGCTGGTGAAGAGGATCTGCTGAAGGGTAGCATAAACCAACTGGACATAAACGGGGAGATCGTTGAAACGGGAATTTCGGTTGAAGAAACCTCCTTCTCCCTGGGTGCAGTCAAAGATAAAGAAATGGTAAAAAAATGCAAGGGAAAGCAGGTAAATGACACCATAGATTTTGATATCAAAAAAGCGTTTCCAAATGATACTGAGATATCCTCTATACTCAAGATTGATAAAGATCAGGTTTCATCCATCGGACCCAACTTCAGATTCAACATTAAGGAGGTCAGCCGGTTCGAAAAGGCTGAAATGAATCAGGACTTTTACGACAAAGCATTTGGAAAAGGAAATGTTACATCCGAAAAAGAGTTTGACGAAAAGATAGAGGAGGAAATCGCTGCCCAATTAGCCAAGGAGAGTGAGTTCCGGTTTGCAATCGATGTGAAAGAAAAAATGATTAAGAAAGTAAAAATGGACCTGCCTTCGACATTTTTAAAACGGTGGCTGAAAGCTATAAACAAAGACAAGGTTACAGAAGAACAGATCGAGCAGGATTTCGAACACTTTGAAAATGATCTGAAATGGCAATTAATCAAAGACCAGATCATTAAAGACAACGAAATCAAGATTTCCGATGAAGAGATCAGAAACTATGCAAAAGAATATGCAAAAATGCAATTCCAGCAATATGGCATGTCGAATATCCCCGATGAATACGTGACCAACTATGCCAAAGAGATGCTGGGGCGGGAAGAAGATGCAAAGAAGCTATATGGAAGAAAATATGAAGAAAAAGTAATTGAATTCGTCAAAGAGCAGGTAAAACTGGATCAGAAAAAGATCCCTTCGGACGAATTTAATAAACTGTACGACCAAAAGTAATCTTCGTGAATTAACAAACCAGTCATAAATATTTTTATAATTTTGGATTCTAAACAATTAAAAACTCACACTATGGATCAAAAAGATGATTTCAGAAGATATGTCACCGGACATCTCGGGATCAGTAGTTTACGGTTGGATAAATACCGGTCCATTAATAACAATTACATCTCTCCCACCATTATTGAGGAGAGACAACTGAACATTGCATCCATGGATGTTTTCTCACGGCTGATGATGGATCGTATCATCTTCCTGGGACTGCCAATTGATGATTACGTTGCCAACATTATCCAGGCTCAATTACTCTACCTTGAATCCACCGATCCGACCAAAGATATCCAGATCTATTTCAACACACCTGGCGGGTCCGTTCATGCCGGTTTGGGGATTTACGATACGATGCAATACATCAGTTCAGATATAGCAACCATCTGTACCGGAATGGCTGCATCAATGGGTGCTGTTCTGCTCACTGCCGGGAAAAAAGGCAAACGCTCAGCGTTGAAACATTCCCGCCTGATGATACATCAGCCGATGGGTGGAGCACAGGGTCCGGCAGCCGATATTGAAATCACAGCAAGAGAGATCATTAAGCTTCGGACCGAGCTGTATACCATCATTGCAGAACACTCCGGAAATTCCATAAAAAAAGTGGAAAAAGATGCAGACCGGGATTACTGGATGACTGCCACCGAAGCCAAGGAGTATGGAATGATTGATGAAGTGCTTCTGAGAAGCAAGAAAGAGTAGTAAGAGATGACATCTGAAAAACAGCTGATCAACCGGTTGGTTTTTCGCAATGCTTCTCTATTGTAACCACCTTAGGAACAATTTTGTATATTTGTATACGTTAATCAGACGCAAGACAAATCGCATCATTGCTATATCATGGATAAATGTTCATTCTGCGGACGTGAAAAAAAGGATACAAATCTTCTGATTGCCGGGATTTCCGGGCATATCTGTGATCATTGTATCGAACAGGCTTACAACATCATTCAGGAAGAGACCAAGAGCAGGAGTGAATTCGATGTAAACCAGATTCAATTGCTCAAACCCATTGAGATTAAAAATTTTCTGGATGAATATGTTATCGGTCAGGAGCAGGCAAAGAAATACCTTTCCGTAGCCGTTTACAACCATTACAAAAGACTGATGCAGAGTTCCCGGCGCGAGGAGGACGATGTTGAGATCGAAAAATCGAATATTGTCCTTGTGGGCGAAACGGGAACCGGGAAAACACTGCTGGCACGAACCATTGCCAGGATGCTTCATGTTCCTTTCACCATTGTCGATGCTACTGTATTGACTGAAGCCGGGTATGTTGGTGAAGACATCGAAAGCCTTCTAACCCGCCTGTTACAGGCAGCAGATTACGATGTAAAGGCAGCCGAAAAAGGGATTATATTTATCGATGAGATTGATAAAATCGCACGGAAAAGCGATAATCCCTCTATAACCCGGGATGTGTCGGGAGAAGGAGTACAACAGGGCCTTTTAAAACTCCTGGAAGGCTCTATTGTGAATGTTCCACCCCAGGGGGGAAGAAAGCATCCGGAGCAAAAAATGATCCCGGTAAATACCCAGAACATACTCTATATTTGTGGCGGAGCATTCGATGGGATTGAGAAGAAAATCGGTCAGCGACTCAATGCCCAGGTGGTGGGATACAGCGCCAGTAAAAACAGAGATAGCGTGGATAAATCGAACCTGCTCCAGTATATTGCACCACAGGACCTGAAAGCCTTTGGCATGATCCCGGAAATTGTCGGCCGGCTTCCTGTCATCACCTATCTCCAACCCCTCAAGCGGGATGCATTGCGGAATATCCTTACTGAACCAAGGAATGCCATTGTAAAACAATACATGAAGCTCTTCGGAATGGATAACATCGAACTCACCTTCTCCGAGGAGACACTCAATTATATCGTAGACAAAGCCATTGAGTTTAAACTGGGTGCACGGGGATTGCGTTCAATCTGTGAAGCCATTATGATGGATCCAATGTTCGAACTGCCATCCAACAATGAACGAAAGCTTCATATTGACATCAATTATGCCAAACAGAAGCTTGAGAATGTGGACCTGAAGATCCTGAAAGCATCATAAAAAAAGAGGGTGTCTCAAAAGTATAAGAAAAGTGTTCTCGCAAAGACGCAAAGAAAACACCAGGATCGTAAATAACTGTTTATTAATTTATTATTCTCTTTTCTTTGCGGCTACTTTGCGGCTTCGCATGAGAAATTTACTTTTGAGACACCCTCTTTTTTTTTATGCACAATCTGCATCATCGGATCCTGGGTCTGGGATTGTACCGGAGCAGAATGGTTTTTGTCCCCTCTAGATGGATATCATTAATGTAATAATCCACCAGGGTTGCTGTTTTCTGAGAACCTTCCATACGATACCTTCCCGTAATGGTAATCATTATCTTACCCCTCCGGATATTACCGTAAAATCCAACGCAGTCGGTTTCACCATAATCAATGGTGATCACTTTTGGCCAGTGGGTTGTATCCGGATGGTCAACGGTGATCGAGGGACAACTATCAACCACCTCCTCCTGTGATTTTAATTGAGCGTTGTAAAGCTGATCATCTACAATCTGCACGGCATGATCAACAGTCTCCCAGATATCGTTGAAGAGTGCATCTGCCAGGGCATCATCCTCCGCCACTGCAAGGTCTTCTTCGGTTATATTCTCTGCCGATTCATCCTTCTCACACGAATAAAAAAGCACTGAACCAGCCAGCACAAAGGAGAGGATATAAAAAATTCGCTTTGTTTTCATGGGAATAAAATTTGGTTTAACATTGTTCATTTCGGATTTTACCCTTTAGACAATGCTTCCTGTAAAAGGTTTAACGGAGATGAAAAAAGAGGAATGAAGAGTTACCTTTTTCTTTTATATACAGCATAGGTATAGGAGAAATCATTCTTCCCTTCCGGTCCATGTTTTTCGCTCTCTAACATCTCCCACTCATCCAAATAAAGTTCCGGGAAAAAGGTATCGGCATCAAATGTCTTGTGTACCCAGGTAATGTACAGTTTTTCTGCAATGGGCAGAAACTGGTGGTAGACCATCCCGCCACCAATCACAAAACATTCATCATCCGGGCATTTTTCAATGGCTTCATCGATCGAGTAAGCCATGATACATCCCTCTATTTTGTCCCCCGGAATATCCGAAAGTACAACGCTGGTTCGGTCTGGCAAAGGTCGGACAGGCAGGGATTCGAACGTTTTCTTTCCCATGATGAGGCAATGACCGGATGTAATCCGTTTGAATCGCTTAAGGTCTTCCGGGATATGCCATAGCAGCCGGTTATCCTTGCCTATGGCATAATTTTCCGCAATGGCCACAATGATGGAGAAGGTTTTCATGTTGAATAATGAAAAGGTGATTGTTCCGTTCCTGTATTCACACTACAAATAAACTGCATCATTTGATAACATCAAAATTTTAGCCAACTACTGTACCAAAAACCGTCTAAAGCTAAAATGCTGACACGGTTATGCACCCTCGTCCGGTACCCTGATTTGCTGACCGCGTCAGCTTTTGATCTTGTACGGTCTGACGGATTTCTTCCCGTCTGACCGATGGGTCAGTAGTTCCGTAGTACCCTGTGGAACTTTGGAGAATCTGTAACAGGCCCATGTAATATCCACCTTCTAAGAATGCCAGTTCCTTAGGTTGGTCTTGTACGGTCTGACGGGTTTTTTCCCGTCTGACCGATGGGAGGAAACCTAAAACCGGCAGCCAAGTCCCGAATTTCTTAGTAGCTTTGCTTCTTTAGAAATTCGAGGATCCTCGCATTTCTACTATATCGAAATCTTTCCTTTTATGTGCGGATGTGCCTGGTAATTCTCCAGTACAAAATCTTCATACTGAAAATCCAAGATATCCTTCACACCCGGATCCAACCTCATGGTTGGTGGTTCAAACGGTTTCCGTGTGAGCTGCAATTTTACCTGTTCTATATGATTAAGGTAGATGTGGGCATCACCAAACGTATGAATAAATTCTCCGGGCTGGAGGCCGGTTACCTGGGCAATCATCATGGTTAGCAGCGAATAGGATGCTATGTTGAATGGAACGCCAAGGAATATATCAGCACTTCTCTGGTACAACTGGCAGGAGAGTTTTCCTTTGCCAACGTAAAACTGGAAAAGAACATGACAGGGTGGTAATGCCATGTTATCCAGTTCGCCAACATTCCAGGCACTAACGATGTGCCTTCTGGAATCCGGTTCATTCCTGATGGAATGGATAACCCGGCTTATCTGGTCAATTTTTCTTCCGTCCGGCTGAGGCCATGATCTCCATTGATATCCATAGATATGACCCAGATCTCCCGTCTCATCAGCCCACTCATCCCATATGCGTACACCGTGATCATTCAGGTATTTTATGTTGGTATCCCCTTTCAGGAACCATAACAGCTCATAAATGATGGATTTCAGGTGCAGTTTCTTGGTTGTTAAAAGCGGGAAATGCCGATCCAGATCAAACCGCATTTGATAGCCAAAGATACTCAGCGCTCCCGTTCCTGTCCGGTCTTTCTTTTTTATCCCGTTGGTCATCACATTATTCAACAGATCCAGATACTGTTGCATAACTGCATTCAATTAGATTAGAAATCTGAAAAAAGTCAAAGTTAAAACTTCCCGATTAGTTATCGGGGCAGATGGCGGGAAGGTTTTCCAATAGTTATTGACAAATCCATATTTTATAATAAATGCTTGGTCATGTTTATTAATTTGACAACTTATACCTTTAGTAAATAAATCCAATGCCGAAAGAACAACCTTAAATAAATTGATATTTTGGCAGGTATACCTCGGAGATTTAGATACACCTCTCGAATTTCCTTAGCTGCTTCTGGAAATTTCTCCAAACATCCTTAAAACTTTGAAGGTCTTTTATTTGATAACCAAGGTTATCGTTCCATGCCTTTTCGAGAATTTTTTCCTTTTCACTTACCTTTTCCACGAATTCATCGGGATTATGACCTTTGTGTTCAGCTTTTGCCCGAAACTCGGAATAAATATCTTGCAATTCAATCCCCTCAAAATTCGTTACATATTCGAAATCATACACATCCCTTGGGATGGTTCTATCCATTAATGCGGTCATTTTCTCAATGATAATTTCTTCCAAACCATAACATTGAATGATTACTTCCTCCTCGTCATTAAGATCGGAATATTGATTCATCATCAGTAGTTTTTCAACTTCAAACTCAAGCTTCTCCCCCTTAGAAATATCTGTTTTCACGTGATCACCTCTTCCGCCTAACGGACCAACATATTTAATAAAGAATTTAATTCCACCAGATGCATGAACCTCTTTTGAATCTTCTGGTATGGAAAGAGTGATATTAGCCGCTTCTTTAATCTCATTGAATATTGTGTTGAATGCATCGAAGATGTTCTCATCGCTAACTTTGTCCTCCATCTCTGGATTTAGTGTAAAATCCAGATCTTCAGAATAGCGATAGTCTTCAATATGGATCTTCTTGATGCAGGTGCCACCTTTGAATATTAAAGCCTCTTTCAATAGATCATTCTTATAAATCCCCCATATTATCCAGGATATTATGTAATCTTTTTCTACCTGTTGTTGTCTTACTCCCTCGCTATTGGCTTTCCGACTAATTTCTTTTGGTTTGATCATGTGAAGATTGCGTTTTTAATTGAATCAGTATCAATGTTTATTTTCAGACGAAATCGTGAATTCTTCTTACCCTGGTCCGGACCAGTAGTATCAAACAAGGAAAACGAGGACCCTGTTTTCTGGAGCAATCTTTCATGATGTATGGTCCATTCAATATTGATAAGATCACAAACAAACAAGTATCTTTTTATTGCTGCCTGGCTTTCATTTTTATGAAAGTATGATAACAACGTGTCAAAACTGATCTTGCTTCTGGTTTCATATATTGCCTTTCCTATTTCAATCATTCCTCCACATAAATGTGGTTTTGTAACAGCATCAACTATGGTTTTTTCGACATCACTAACCATCACTTTCTCGTGCTGATTGATCCAGGTGTTATTAAACCCAAAGAACCTTGATGTTTTATGTGTTACAAATTGAAATTCTATATTCCTGACTTTTCTTTTGGAAGGAATTACTTGCCGATTGGTTACAATGATTTCTTTTAAGCATGGCTGAGTTATTAATCCATGTATCTGCATTGCAGAATAATATCCAATGTAATACTCTCGACCTTTCATTAAATATTTAGCAACAAGATGCCAATCAGGGATATACGTGTAAGCATCTTCACTTGATGGAACAATATGATATAAATTTCGACTTAATTTTATCAACATCCCCTTCCCTACCATAGCTGAAAGAACTTTGGACAGATAAGTTCTATCAGCATCAGCGTATTCAGAAACCACATCCTGAAAGTTAAAACAGTCCTGGTCATTACCAGAAAATCTTTTAATTATATCCCAACTGTAATCATTTTTCATTATAATGATATTTATTATCTAATTATTGTAGAATAAACAACAATACAAATATAATAAATATCTGATTTTGGATAATAATTATTTACTTATTGTATATTATTAAACAATAATATAATATTTTTTATCCATTTATATATGGAAATAACTATTCATAGTCAACTGGGCCTGTAATAAAAAGCTATTTTGATAATTAACAACATGTCCTGGTGATCCTATTATTCTTTTCACTAAATTTGTTTTGCTTCACTGATTCTATTTTAAAGAGATTCTAGTCAAACAACTAAGCCTTGATTGATTGTTAATATTAACAATCGACAAGTTCGTAACATTTCATTTAAGGGTTTTGGTCATGTTCATTAATTTGTATGTCAAATTAATGAACAGATAATTACATAAATAAAAATCTATGAAAGCATCAATTAGAATATTATTCTTATGCGGAATAATTGTTCTTTCGACATTTAGCTGTAAGAAAGAAAGGGGAAATTTTGAGCCTATTGAGATTAAAAAAATCACTGATTTTGGCTGTGATGACTGTTATTTATTATTAAAGCCGGAATATAGTAATGATACTTATTATGTGATTTATTCCGAAGATGATTTCACAAAATATACAAAATATATACCAGGTGAGAATATACCATCGATTGATTTTGAAAAATACTTTTTAATAATTGGAGCAAAGTGGTTTGGTACTGGGGTGAAAATACTGAAAGAAAAAGCTGAAACAAATAACATTGAAATTGTATACCATGTAACATTCTTAACGGATTTTTCATTAGTAGCATTAGGAATAAGTTATCATGCTTTTATAGAGAAACCAGTTAAGGAAAAAACAGTGCGTGTAGAAATAACTATAAAACCTTAGAGGTGGAATTAACCCGAAAAATTCAAAGAATTTTTCGCCATTTATGGCTGACGAAAAGTCAAATTCAAGTATGTCAACTGTTTCACTCAACAGTTATCTTCAAAACTGATGAAAATTTTATACCCAAACTTGAGGGTATTGAATTTGACTTTTATCAGGGTTAACCCTGACATACATAATTGATAATCAATAGATTACAATTATGTATCGTCATTATTCATGCTGAATGCATGAATAATTCGGGTTAACAATAAATCAACCACTCTGAAAGATAAAACATACACGATCAATGTTTCCGGTTGGAAAGAGGGTATCTACTTTGTGCGTGCAAAAGTAAAAGACAATTTAGTGTCCGGAAAGTTTATGGTAACAAGGTAACACAAAGGTTTTTCAATAGTTATCGACAGATGGTTTCGATCCATGCTGAAATGTCCCCGATAACGTAGCCTGGTATATTGCCGGGTTTTGAATATTCAGCAGGCAAACTTTTGCCTTTTCCTTCCATAAATAAATGGTTCAAGGTTGGATAGGAGATTATTGTCACATTCGTCATTTCGCCTACAGCTTCTTTCCAGATCCCAAAATCGTTTATCGTCACCTGGTAGTCCCTTTCTCCCTGCAGCATAAGAACCGGGATAGTTAATCTTTTTAACGTTTCAACGGGATCGTATTTTACCAGGTCGATCCAGTAGGAAGGGGGTAAATCAAAAAGCAGATCTTCGTTGAGGCTTGTTTCTGTAAACTCCCTTTCCTTGATCTGTCTGACTTTTTCCTGAAGATCCTGTTTTGCTATCCTCGGCGCAACGAAAGCGCCCATCTGATCTTCATTCCTTTCATCTCTCCTGTCTATTATGATCCATCCTTGTGATCACCTTACAATTTACTTTCCTTAATCCTGTAATCCACGTTTCTCTCTTTGAGGTAGGTCAGCATAAACCGGAAATTCTCCTCACTTTCTCCCACATATTCCGGGGGGCAGATTCCTTTCCTCTCAAAGCTCCCTTCCAGCAACAGGTTAGCAACGCCGGTGCAGGTATAACCGGTTGTCCGTGCCATGGAAATGGTATTAGTCTTTCGGTCAAACCGGTCAAACAGTTCATACGTTATTTCTTTACCTGATCCGGTGATGATAACGCGCATGACGGTAAAATCTTCTTCTCCCGGTTTCAGTTTCCACTTTGGAAAGAGCAGCCTTGAGGTAAGTTCGATGGGGCGGATTTTTTTCCCACCCACATCGATCTCTTCATAGGAGAAAAAACCACTTTCACGAAGGACCCTGAGGTATTCGATGCAACCGGGATACCGTAGCGTTTTCTCGATCATGTTTGGTATGTTCATGGTTCGCAGGAGGCTGCGGAGTCCATCAGAATTCCACGCTTCCAGTGTCCCGATTTTTTCAAAGTAAACCAATTCAGGGTCTGAAAGGGCTTGCTTCACTATCAGTCCTCCATTCTCGATGTATCTTGCAGGCCGTATGTACTCTTCAATGACATCAATGGGAGAAAATACTGCCTTGTATTCAAAGGGCCATTCCCGCTCAAACGGTAACCCCCCAACCAGGCATTCATACCGGTCCACATCCATGGTATGGTTGTGGTACCCCAGGATGATATTCCCCATTCCGGGAGCTATACCACAATCGACCACCACCGTAACGTTGTTCTCACGTGCTGCCTCATCCAGGATAAACGGATCCTGGGGGAAAAAGGAGATATCAACCATGTTTTTACCGGCTTGAATAACATGTTTCACCGTATTAAAGCCCATAAACCCAGGTACTGCTCCGATAACCAGGTCAAATCCCTCGACAGCCGCTTTTATTGAATCGCCGGTATGCAGATCCCTGTTAACGGTTTTGATGTTATGTTCTTCGCTCAGCTTATCCAGGGCTTCCTGGTTAATGTCCACTGCTGTAACATCATACTGATTATTCAGGTCAATGGCGATGGCATTTCCGACCAGTCCTGCTCCCAGAACTACAATTTTTTTCTTTTCCATATCGTGTTATTTTGAACTTATCCCAGGATCACACCGATTATGGTGGCAGAAAGCAAGGAAGCCAGGGTCCCTGCCAGGAGGGCTCTCATACCCAGTTGTGATAGCATCACCCGTTTCCCTGGTGCGAGTGATCCAATACCTCCGATCTGGATACCGATGGATGCAAAATTGGCAAATCCACAGAGCATATAGGTTGCCATGATAATCGATTTTTGTGAGACGAAGGCGCCGGCCTCTTTCAATTCCGAAAGGCTTATGTATCCGATAAATTCGGTCATGATGATCTTCTCGCCAAGCATTCTTCCCACCAGTGTAATGTCTTCCCGGGCAACACCCAGTACCCACATCAATGGGGCGAAGGCATACCCCAGCAAAAATTCCAGTGAAAGTTCCTCGTATTGTCCTTTTGTTACCCGCTCAATGATTTCATTCAGGGAAGTAAGGTCTCCGATTTTATCCAAAATATAATTAAACATGGCAATTAAAGCAACGAAAACCAGAAGCATGGCAGCGATATTAACTGCCAGGCGAAGGCCTTGCCCGGTGCCATTTGATATGGCATCCAGCACATTTTTTCCGATCCGGTCTTTTGATACCTCAACTTCCTTTTCGATCTTTTCGGTTTGGGGAAGCAGGATTTTGGAGATTACCACCACACCCGGGGCTGCCATGACAGAGGCAGTCAGCAGGTGCTTGGCGAACAAGACACGCTGGACCGGATCATCACCTCCCAGAAAACTGATGTATGCTGCCAGAACACCACCGGCAAGGGTTGCCATTCCCCCTGACATCACGAGTAACATTTCCGAGCGATTCATCCTCTCCAGGTATTCCTTGATCATCAGTGGGGACTCGGTCTGACCAAGAAAAATATTACCGGCAACGGAAAGGCTTTCAGCTCCGGAAAGCCTAAGCAACCTGGTCATTACCCAGGCCATTCCATACACCACTTTCTGAATGATCCCGTAATAAAACAGGACGCTGGTTAACGCCGAGAAAAAAATGACGGTTGGCAAAATGGTAATGGCAAAGTTGAGGAGTGGTTCTTCAATCTCCCCGGTAGATATGGATTTGAAAAGGAACTTTGATCCCTCCAGGGTAAAGTCAACAATTTTCACGAATACCTTGCCACAGAATTCGAAGAAAGCCTGAATAAACGGGACTTGTAACACTCCAATGGCAAGCAGAATCTGAATCCCTAACCCAATGAACACGACCCGCCAGGAAATGGCTTTCCGGTTTGTGCTGAAGAGCCAGGAAAGAAGGATTAAAACGAGCATACCAATCAGCCCCCTGATCATGGCTATCAGATTAAATCCCTTATTCGCCGACTCATCCGTTATCAGGATGGCTTTGTGTCCGGTGTTCTTTTTTGTATCCTCAATGCCGTTTCCCCCGACAGTGTAAAGCGTATCGCTGCCAGCAATGGAATCATCAACCAGGATCCTGGCATTTCGACTCACGGAAGTGTCTGAAGTATTTTGAGAGAGAAGGGAATCGGGTATGAATAAGATCAATAGTAAAACCAGAAATATGCACCGTTTCATCCAGGGAAGTATTAATCTTTTTTCCTGCGTTTCAACTCATCTCTGATCAGGGAAGCTTTTTCATAATTTTCCTTAGTGATCGCCTCTTCCAGCAACTCTTTGAGCTCCTTTTCGGATTGCCCTTTTAAATCCGGGTCGACAAGTGGATTTTTCCCTGAAGGGGAAGGTTCAAACTTTTCTTCGTCGGCTGAATCATCGTCTGATTCGTTTTCAATATCCAATACAATCCCGGATTGCGCCATGATCTCCTCTGTTGTATAGATCGGGCACTTGAACCGTAAAGCGAGAGCAATGGCATCGGATGTTCTGGCATCAATGGTCACTTCGCGATCCTTGTAAACACAAACCAGTTTTGAATAGAAAACCCCTTCTTCCAGGCGATATATATTCACCTCAATCAGTGATATATCGAATGCGGTGGCAAAACTAAGAAACAGATCGTGGGTTAAGGGACGGGGAGGGTTGAGCCCCTCCAGCTGAATGGCGATGGCTTGCGCCTCAAAACCTCCGATAATAATGGGTATCCTCCGATCACCATTCTCCTCGGTCAATACCAATGCATATGCTCCGGATTGCGTCTGACTGTAAGAAATTCCTAGGACATTCAATTTGATCTTATCCATACTTAAAAAAAATAAAGGAAAGATTCTCCCTTCTTGCTTGGCACCTACAAATATAATGAAATCATCGTTATCTGAATTTTGTATATCCATTTAATTTTATATTTTTGCAGTCCGAAAGTTTTGCACCTGTAAACAGTACCATAATGTATGCAATAGTTGATGTAGCAGGACAGCAGTTTAAGGTAGAGAAAGACCAGAAGATATATGTCCACCGTCTGGAAGGTAAAGAAGGGGATATGGTTGAATTTGACCGTGTGCTGCTGATTGAAGATGGAGATAAAATCCTTATTGGAGAACCCATTATTCAAGGAGCACTTGTTTCAGGAAAAATCATAAGCCACCTTAAGGGAGATAAGGTAAAAGTATTCAAGAAAAAGCGAAGAAAAGGATACCAGGTGCTTACAGGTCACAGACAATACATGAGCCAGATACTCATTGAAGAGATCCTTGAAAAAGGAGGAGTGAAAAAAGAGACCGAAGAAAAGCCGAAGGCTAAACCAAAAGCCGCAGCAAAAAAACAACCTGCTCCGGCTAAGAAAAGCACTGCAAAAACCAGCCCGAAAGCTCAAACAAAAGCGAAAGCTGCAGAAAAAAAACCGGCAACCACAGCTGGAGGAGCCGGTAAGAAAACCGCAACAAAAAAGGCAGCTCCAAAAAAAGGTGGTGATTCAAAAAAGAAGACAGAATAAATCCCTTTTCACAACTAAAAGATTGTAACATGGCACACAAAAAAGGAGCAGGAAGTTCACGGAATGGGAGAGAATCAGAAAGCAAACGGCTTGGCGTAAAGCTCTTTGGAGGGGAGATAGCAAAAGCTGGAAATATCATTGTTCGTCAAAGAGGAACAAAACATTATCCGGGTGAAAATGTCGGAATGGGAAAAGATCATACCCTCTTTGCCCTGACCGACGGGGAAGTTACCTTTAGAAAAAAGAGGAATAATAAATCCTATGTTTCTGTTGTTCCCATTTCCAAATAGAACAATACCATACCAAGACATCACTCCTGTTTTATTTGCTGCAATAATCAGCAATTAATTCAGGAGTTTTTTATTTTTACATAGTGAAGTCCGTACCTGCCGGAAAAGCAATTCCCGGGATATGGATTTTCATCAAGAAATCAGTATTTCCAAACCGAAATAGCTTAAAAATGCTTACCCTAAAACAGATTGAAGAGAATCAGCAGTTCATCATTGATCGCCTTGCCGTGAAAAAATTCGACGCAAAAAAGATCATTGGGGATCTTCTTGCTAAGGATAAACAACGACGTGCCAACCAGCAAATCTTAGAGAGTAAGCAAGCTGAAATAAATACCATATCAAAAGAAATTGGGAAACTGATTGGTGAGGGAAAAACCGGAGAGGCGAATGAAATAAAAGAGAAAACATCACAGATGAAAGATGAGATCAAGTTGCTTCATCAGGAGGTGGCGGTTGCAGAAAAGGAGATCCAGGAGATGCTTTTGCAAATTCCTAACGTTCCTCATCCCCTGGTACCTTCCGGAGAGGGTGAGAAGGACAACCAGGTGGTCAAAAGCGGAGGAGACATTCCCGTTTTGCCGGAGAATGCTTTGCCCCACTGGGATCTGGCAGCAAAATATGATATCATTGACTTCGATCTGGGAAACAAATTAACGGGAGCCGGGTTCCCCGTTTATAAAGGAAAAGGGGCGAAACTTCAGAGAGCACTGATCAACTATTTCCTGGACGAAGCGGAGAAGGCAGGATACACCGAAGTCCTGCCTCCAATCCTTGTCAACGAGGACTCCGGGTTTGGCACCGGACAGCTTCCCGATAAGGAAGGGCAAATGTATCATGTTCCCTCAGAGAACTTTTACCTGATTCCAACTGCTGAAGTCCCTGTAACCAATATATACCGGGATGTAATCCTTACCCCCGAAGATTTTCCGGTTAAAAATTGCGCTTATACTCCCTGTTTCAGAAGGGAAGCCGGTTCATATGGAAAAGATGTGCGCGGATTGAACCGACTGCACCAGTTTGATAAGGTCGAGATTGTTCAAATACAGCATCCGGACCTCTCCTACGATACGCTGGAAGAGATGGTGCAACATGTTGAGGGACTTGTCCAAAGCCTCGGCCTTCCATACCGCATACAAATCCTTTGCGGAGGAGATATATCCTTCACTGCTGCATTAACCTATGACTTTGAAGTATTTGCAGCAGCACAGAAAAAATGGCTTGAAGTAAGCTCGGTATCCAATTTCGAATCCTTTCAGTCCTCCCGAATGAAACTCAGGTTCAAGGAGAAGGGTGAAAAAAAGACGCAACTGGCACATACGTTGAACGGCAGTGCATTAGCCCTACCCAGGATCGTTGCCGCGATTTTGGAGAACAATCAAAGTGAGGAGGGGATCATTATCCCTGACGTATTGGTCCCTTATACCCACTTCAATCTGATCAGGTAACAGAGGATTTCCATATCCTTTTGATATTTCGTAATATTACCGTTCAAACTCAGATCTTTGAAGATGAAGAAGGCTAATTTGATGATCGGCCCATTGTTAATCCTGTTATTTATGCCTGCCTGTAATGAACCTGCTCCTTCTCAGTTGAGCCGCAGGGCTGATAGCCTCTTGCAGGAAGCGGATTCCCTCAACCATAAGATCATTGCAGCTAATCTCGACAGTATACATGATCTGTTTACCAAAATTTCTTCAGAGCATGCATTCCTGTCGGAAAATCTTGATAAATTTCCTGGCATGGATCTCAACAGAGAGCGGTACATGCAGTTAGATAGTGTCACCCTGATAATTGGATTCTGCCTGGATGCCTGTAATCATTTTTATTCTGAGCTTTCGGTTACGGAGAACCAGCTTGAGATGATTATGGAAGAGATTAAAGAAGGTGAAATCCCGGACTCCACGCTCAGCAATAAAATGGAATGGGAATCGGTTTTGCTCGATGATTTGACCGAAAGGGTAATGCTTCGAATGGAATTATTGCAAACCCAGCTAAGTATTTACCGGGATATTCAGCCGGACATTGAGCATTATGTTGAACAACTTAGGATAAAACAACCCGTTGAATAAAGCCCTTCCGCGACCCTTGATGAAGGAATAATGAGTGATCAAAAGAAAGCATATCTCTATGCCGGCTTAGCCATTTTTTTCTGGTCTACTGTCGCTTCTGCATTTAAAATTGCATTACGGCATCTTGATTACCTCCACCTGCTGCTTTTTGCCTCCCTCACCTCAACATTTCTTCTATTCCTGATGCTTCTTGCCCAAAAAAAGATTCACATGGTCCTGAACTCCTCATTATCAGACATCAGCCGGTCCATGCTATTTGGCTTACTGAATCCTTTCCTCTATTACCTGATTCTCTTTAAAGCCTATTCCCTCCTTCCGGCACAAGTAGCACAGCCGTTGAACATGGTCTGGCCAATTGTCCTTGTTTTCCTTTCGGTTCCTCTGTTGAAGCATACGGTGAAAAAAAAGAGTTATCTGGCGCTGATTGTCAGTTTCATCGGTGTCTATTTCATCTCATCGCAGGGAACCTTCTTTCATCCGGGTAAATCGGATACGCTGGGGGTAATCCTGGCACTTGGCAGTTCCATTATCTGGTCCCTGTTTTTTATATACAACGTCAGAGATTCCCGCGAGGAAGTGGTGAAGCTGTTTTTGAATTTCCTGTTTGCCACCCTCTACATTTTCTGTTTCATTTTCCTGTTTTCAGATTTTTCATTGCCCGGGCTCAAGGGATTACTTGCTGCTATCTACGCAGGATGTTTCGAAATGGGCATAACTTTTGTATTGTGGTTAAAAGCGCTCAGGTTGACAAAATCAGCCGATCAAATCAGTAATTTTGTTTACCTGGCTCCATTTTTTTCTCTGATTTTTATTCACATCTTTGTCGGAGAAAACATATACAACACGACAGTAGTTGGTTTAATATTAATTGTTGGAGGAATAATTATCCAAAGAATCCGTTTTCCTGTAAAGCATTAATCAAAGCATATAGAGATGAAAAAAAATAGTATCGTGCGTGGTTTTTTGTTGATTATTATGCTCTCTTGCGCGTTCTTTCTTGCAGGTTGTGAGAAAGATAACGGGGATAACCTGAACAGCGATATTGATGCAAGAAATGAATTATACAATCTGATGAATGAATGGTATTACTGGTATGATGTTATGCCTCAGGTTGATAAAGAGCTTTTTAAAGATCCATACAAACTGTTGGAAGCCATGCGCTACCTGCCGGATGACCATTACAGTTTTGTCGCACCGCGTGAGTACATTGAAAATATGCTGGAAGGAAAATACATCGGATATGGGTTCGCCCACAGGATAGATTCCGAGGGAAACTCCAGGATTCTTTATGTATTTAAGGATTCCCCATTGTATCCCCATGGAATTCGCAGGGGTTATATCATTACCAAAATAAATGGCATTACACTCGATGCAGGCAGCAATCTTTCAGCGCTGCTTGGTGCAAACGAAATAGGGATTACAAACACCATCGAATTCAAAAGCCTTACCGACTCTGTTTTCGAACTTATGGTGGCAAAGAAAGAGATACAGAAAAACTCTGTTATCCATTACGACACCCTTGATGTGAATGGAAAAACCATCGGACATATGGTGTATGATGAGTTCATTCAACCATCCTATGATGAATTTGATGAAACCTTTGCCTGGTTTAAGTCAGCCGGTGTTGAGGAGATGATCGTAGATCTCAGGTATAATCCCGGAGGGCTTACTGATGTATTGACATACCTGGCAAACCTGATCACCGGTCCAGAAACCGACGGGCAACTGTTTCTTTCATATCAGCACAATAATAAAAAAACGAATTATAACGTTAACATTCTCTTTGAACAACAAGCCAGTTCGGTGGATGTCAGCAGGGTGGTTTTTATCACCTCCCCGGGAACAGCCTCCGCCAGTGAAGCACTCATCAATTGCCTTTCTCCTTATATCGACGTAAAAACAGTTGGAGATTCAACCTACGGAAAACCGGTTGGGATGTACGTTTTTACTTATGGTGACTGGGCATTTCTACCCATCGTCTTCAAAATAGTGAATGCGAACGGGATGGGGGATTATTTTTTCGGTATTCCCGCTGACTGTGAATGCCCTGATGATATTACCAGGAGTTTCAATGATCGTGAGGAGGCTTGTTTGAAGGAAGCGCTCTATTATATTGAAAACGGCAGTTTTTCCGGCAGAAAGTATGCAAGAAGGTTCATTCCTGAGAAAAAGCCGGATTATAAGGACTTACTCAGGAAGAAATACCTTCAATAACATCTGTTATCGTTGAACACAGAACGGATCATTTTAGGGATTGATCCGGGTACAACTGTAACCGGATATGGAATTATCAGGACATCTGGAAACAAAGCTGAGCTGATAACCCTGGGGGTAATTGAACTGCAGAAGGTCAACGATCACTATACCAAGCTGAAAATGATTTTTGACCGTGTTATTCAGCTCATTGATGAATACCATCCGGATGAGCTTGCCATTGAGGCACCTTTTTACGGCAAGAATGTTCAGTCCATGCTAAAACTTGGCAGGGCACAGGGAGCTGCTATTGCGGCTGCTTTATCCCGTTCAATTCCCATTTTTGAATATGCACCACGGAAAATCAAGCTGGCCATTACCGGAGTGGGAAGTGCTTCAAAGGAGCAGGTTGCCACGCTACTTCAAAAGATCCTCAATTTTCACGAGGATTCCCGCTTACTCGATGCCACGGATGGCCTGGCTGCTGCAGTCTGTCATTTCTTTCAGAAAACGGTCCCTTCCCGGGAAAAGGGGCATCACTCATGGAAAGAGTATATCCGGAAGAATCCCGGACGGTTAAAGAAGTAACCTGGAAAGCGGTTTTTTTTCTTACGGCAGAAAAATTGTCTTCCTGATCCGTTTATTCAGCAAGCGCATCCCTGATTTTTGCTGCAATTTCCTGAAACTCTTCCTGGCTCAGATTGAGCTTGGGTCTTGAAAAACTGATATCCGCTTCTGAATTTATCGGGATCAGGTGAATATGGGCATGAGGAACCTCCAGACCCAGAACAGCAACACCGATCCTTGCACACGGTATCACCTTTTCGATTGCCCCTGCAATCCTTTTTGAGAATATCGTCATTCCTGCAAGAAGTTCATCATCCAGATCGAACAGATAATCAACCTCGTTTTTAGGAATAACCAGAGTATGACCTTTTGCCAGAGGATGGATATCTAAAAAAGCATAAAACTGCTCATCCTCAGCAATTTTATAGGAGGGTATCTCTCCCTGAACAATGTTAGTAAAGATGCTTGCCATGGCTGGAATAATCGTTTATTTATCTGGAAATACTAATAATTTCAAATGTCATCAATCCGGAAGGAACATTAATCTCCACGATATCTCCAACTTTACGACCGAGCAGTCCTTTGGCGATGGGTGAAGTGACAGCCAGCTTGCCGGCTTTCAGATCGGCTTCCGATTCTGAAACCAGGAGGTATTCCATGACCAGGTTATTCACCAGGTTTTTGATCTTTACCTTATTAAGAATCTGCACTTTCGATGTATCGATCCGCGATTCATCAATAATCCTGGCTTTCGAGATCATCTCCTCAAGTCTGAATATCTTCATTTCAAGCATTCCCTGTGCCTCTTTAGCAGCGTGGTATTCGGCATTTTCAGCAAGGTCTCCTTTTTCCCGTGCGTCAGCAATCAATCGGGAAATGGCCGGACGTTCAACAGAGGTCAGGTAATCGAGCTCCTCTTTCAGTTTATCCAATCCCTCTTCTGTGATGTATGAAATCTCTGGCATAGTAGTCTCTTCTGGTGAAACGATGTAAAAACAAAAAGAATTCCGACAATAGGAACTCTTTCACCCTGCAAAGGTAAAAGAAATAAACAAATAACTAAACCTTAACAGCAGGAAAGTGAGTCAGGCAGGGAATTCCGGATAATCTTGGTCAGAACTCTTTTCTATTAATAATTTCAGAAAGAATAACCGCCTTCTTCAGGTCAAATTCTTTTATGATTTTATCCAGTTCACTCTCTTCCTTGCTGGTGTCATAGGGTTTGGTCAAATCCTCGGATGGTTGATGTTCCTGATCATCTGTTATCATTTCCTCTTTGAATGTAATATCGATTCTTTCGTCGAGGGGAGATCCCTCATCAAAGGCAGAAACGCCCTCTTCAATGATCTTCTCCAGTTCGCTCTGCACCGGTGGTGTCTCGGGTGCAGTGATTGTCATCTGGTCGGACATTTCAGTGTCAGGTTCCCTGCTATCCTGCTCAAATAACTGAAATGGATCAAAACCATCTGTTTCCCCTTTTTGGGGCATTTGGGCTGCAGCTTCCTTTTTCCTTTTCCTCGCCACCGTGCTTATGATTAACACGATAACTACAAGAACGATATAAAATATTGTGCCAATGTTGTCTTCCATATTTACCTTCTCCTTTTTCTAAAAAGCCGTTTAAGAAATGGTTCTTTTTTTCTTTTGTTGTTTTTCTTTGCTTCTCTTGCTGACTGTTTCATTCGATCCTGAACCTCTTTTGTCTGAATTTTATACCGGTGTTTCAACTCTTTTTTGCGCGCTTTTTCATACGCATTATCTTGCTTCTTCTCTACTCTCTCCGTTTTTGTCACAGCTTTTCGGACCTTTCGTGAAGGCCGTTGAGCAGCCAACGCCAAGGGAATAATCAGAACGATCAATAACAACAGAAACCGTTTATGAATGATTTTCATTATTTTTGTTCTTTAATTTTAGAACGCACGATGGCTGTCATTATTACCATATCAAAAATAAGAAATTTTTTTTTAATCCTTCTAATAAGTTCATTGCTGAACGCCTGTGAGGAGGAGAAACAAAAAATCATCCCCCAAACCTATGTGAATTTTTCCCTCCGGTTAGATGACCCGCAGTTCATCGCGTTAAACTCGGTCGGGAATGCCGTGGTTATCACCAGCAGCTACGACGGGAGCAATTCAGCCGGATACAATAACAACGGAATCATTCTTTACCGTGCATCACAAGATGAGTTTTATGCATTCGACCGGACCTGTACCTATGACGTTGAAAAAAGCATTGCAGTAGAGATCGATGAATCAGGGATTATGGCAGTGTGTCCGGAGTGTGGATCAACCTATGTGTTGCCAAATATCGGATTTCCCACGAAAGAGAGTCCTTCGAAATACGCACTTCATCACTACCAGACCAGTTTCGACGGTCTGTATGTGCATGTCTTCAACTAATAACGGTAGTGATCCGGTTTGAACGGTCCGTTTACCGGTACACCGAGATATTCAGCCTGCTCCGGTGTTAGTTGGGTGAGTTTTACTCCGATCTGGTCGAGGTGCAACCGGGCTACTTCTTCATCCAGGTGTTTGGGTAACCGGTAGACATCGATCTCATAATCGTTGTTCCATAAATCAAGCTGAGCCAATGTCTGGTTTGAGAATGAATTACTCATAACAAAAGAGGGATGACCTGTAGCACATCCCAGGTTAACCAGTCGTCCTTCAGCAAGAATAAAGATGGAGTGTCCATCGGGAAACAGGTACTCATCGACCTGTGGTTTAACATTGATCTTCTTTATTCCCGGCAATTCTCCCAGCTTTTCAACCTGTATCTCATGGTCGAAATGACCAATATTGCATACAATGGACTGGTCCTTCATCCTTGCCATATGCTCAGCGGTTATTACATCTTTGTTACCGGTAGCCGTAACAAATATATTTCCCTCATCCAGGGTCTCTTCAAAGGTTTTCACTTCGTATCCTTCCATCGCTGCCTGGAGAGCACAAATGGGATCGATCTCGGTAACAATCACCCGTGCTCCATAGGATCTCATCGACTGGGCAGAACCCTTTCCAACATCACCATAACCACATACCACCGCAACCTTTCCGGCAAGCATCACATCCGTGGCACGTTTAATTCCATCGGCCAAAGATTCCCGGCAACCATACAGGTTGTCAAATTTGGATTTGGTAACTGAATCGTTCACATTGATGGCGGGGGCAAGAAGTTCCCCAACCTCCTTCATTTGATATAACCGGTGAACTCCCGTAGTGGTTTCTTCTGAGATCCCCTTCAGTTCATCTACGGCTCTGTGCCATTTCGTCGGATCATCATCAAGCAGGGTTTTCAACCGCCTGATAACCACAGCCTCCTCTGTGCTGGATGGTTTTCGCTTCAGGAATTCCGGGTCCACTTCCGCTTTATATCCATGATGCAACATGAGTGTGGCATCACCTCCATCATCCACAATCAGGTTTGGTCCTTTGCCTCCCGGGAAAGAAAGAGCCTGAGCAGTGCACCACCAATACTCCTCCAGGGTTTCACCTTTCCAGGCAAATACCGGAATCCCCATTTTGGCAACTGCAGCAGCTGCATGATCCTGGGTTGAAAAAATATTACAGCTTGCCCATCTGACATCAGCACCCAATTCCACAAACGTTTTTATCAATACGGCGGTCTGTATTGTCATATGCAGGGACCCTGTGATCCGGGCACCCTTCAGGGGTTTGGAGGCGGAGTATTTCTGCCGGATAGAGAGTAATCCGGGCATCTCCTTTTCCGCTATCTCAATCTCCTTAAATCCCCAATCAGCAAGGCTGATGTCCTTGATCTTATAAGGTATACTTTCCACTGATGTTGTTTCCATTTTTGTGATTATTTGCCCGACAAAGGTAATAAATATAAGGTAAATATACCCAAACACAAGGTAAAAGGGGAGGGATTGCTACGCACAATCCCAAAACAGATTATCCTTCTGCAGAGAGGATATCCTGGGCTATAGTTTTATCCCTTTTTAATTGCTCAACAAGATGTTCCACGCTGGAAAATTTCACCTCATCCCTGATCCTGCCGACAAAACGGACCTGTACATCCTTTCCATAGATCTGGTGTTGGAAATCAAAAATATGAACTTCAATACTTTTTCCATTCTCTCCATTACTAAGGGTAGGACGTAAACCGATATTTAACATGCCGTTTAAGGTATTGTCACCCAGGTTAACATACACAGCATAAACCCCATCTTTGGGTATCAGTTTATACCGTTCCTTCGGCAAAACATTGGCTGTAGGAAAACCAAGGGACCTGCCAATTTTTTTCCCTCCGATGATGGTTCCGTTAAGGGAATAATGATATCCCAGCAACCGGTTTGCAAGAAGGATATCACCTGAATTCAACGCTTCCCGAATACGGGTTGAACTCACGTTTTGATTACCCACCACCCGGGCGTCAACCTGTTCAACCTCAATCTTGTATTTGCCAGCCAGGGATTTGAGGGTTTCAAAACTCCCCTCGCGGTTTTTTCCGAAATGGTGATTAAAACCGACAATCAGATGCTTTGCCTTCACCTTCCCAACAATGATCTCTTTAATGAACTTTTCGGAAGAATAGTTACTCAATTCCCGGGTAAAGGGAACAATGATAAAATGATCCACTCCCTTTTTATCAAACAACTCTCGTTTCTCCCTCAGGGTGCTTAAATATTTCAAACCTGCTCCTTCCGGAGTTAAAAACAGCCTTGGGTGCGGCCAGAATGTAACCACGACACCTTCGCCTTTCTTTTCCCTTGCCACATCAAGCAACCTGCGAATTATTGCATCATGACCACAATGAACACCATCAAAAACACCAATAGTTACTACTGCATTAGGAATAGTCAGCTTCTCCAGATCTTTATGTATTTCCACGTGTCGTTATTATAAAATAAATGGTGCACAAAATTAGAATAAAGGTTGTCAAAAAAAAATTGATTAAGAAAAACGATACCTTTGTTTTCTGATACCAGACATAATCTCATCGATGAAAACACCTGATCTTGTTAGGAATGACCCGTGGTTAGAACCCTTTACCAACGTGATAAACCGGCGTTATGAGAATGTCCGGGAAAAAGCGGTTGAGCTGCGTGGATCCGGCAGTCTGAAGGAGTTTGCCTCCGGCCATCTCTTTTTTGGGCTTCACAAGGAAGGAAAAGCATGGGTATTCCGGGAGTGGTCCCCGAATGCCAGCAAGATATATCTCATCGGAACCTTCAATCAGTGGGAGGAACATGAAACATTTTCATTAACCTCAATTAAAAACGGGAACTGGGAGATTTCCCTTTCATTGGATCAGGTTCGGCATGGTGATCTGTACCGGTTATCGATTCACTGGGAAGGAGGAAAGGGCGACCGGATCCCCTCCTACGCAACACGTGTGGTTCAGGATCCGGAAACATTGATTTTCAGCGCCCAGGTATGGGATCCCGAGGAACCATTTACCTGGAGAAATCGGGATTTCTCACCCCTCTCCAGGCAACCTATTATCTATGAGGCACATGTTGGAATGGCAACGGAAGAAGAAAGAATTGGCAGTTTTGAAGAATTCCGAACCCGGGTTCTTCCTGACATTGCCAGAGCCGGGTATAACGTGATTCAATTGATGGCAATCCAGGAACACCCGTACTACGGATCCTTCGGATACCATGTTTCCAGCTTTTTCGCTGCATCCTCCAGGTTCGGAACCCCGGATGACCTGAAAAAACTAATCGATGAGACGCATGAACAGGGACTTGCTGTTATCATGGACCTGGTGCATTCACATGCTATAAAGAACGAAAATGAAGGCCTCGGGAAATTCGACGGTTCACCATACCAGTACTTTCATGATGGATACCGCCGGGAGCACGTGGCATGGGATTCCCTCTGTTTTGACTACGGGAAAAACGCTGTATTGCACTTCCTGTTATCAAACTGCCGGTTCTGGCTTGAAGAATACAAATTCGATGGCTTCCGGTTTGACGGGGTAACCAGCATGCTCTACCTGGATCATGGATTATCCCGGGACTTCACATCATACCATGACTATTATGATGGCACCCAGGATGAAGATGCCATTACCTACCTTACTCTTGCAAACCAGCTTATACACGAGGTTAATCCGGGCGCTATCACCCTTGCTGAAGAAATGAGTGGAATGCCAGGCCTGGCTGCACCCTTTGAGGCCGGAGGAATGGATTTTGACTTCCGGCTCGCCATGGGGACCCCCGATTTCTGGATTAAGGTTATTAAAGAGGTCCCTGACGAAAAGTGGAATGTATCGCAAATCTATCATGAACTTTCGGGCCACCGTGCGGATGAAAAAACCATCGGATATGCTGAATCGCACGACCAGGCACTGGTGGGGGATAAAACGATCATCTTTCGCCTGATTGACAAAGAGATGTACTGGCACATGTCAAAAGAGGATCAGAACCTGATCATCGACCGTGGAATGGCACTGCATAAAATGATCAGGCTGGCTACCATTGCTACGGCAGGCGGAGGATACTTAAACTTCATGGGAAATGAATTTGGTCATCCGGAATGGATCGATTTTCCGAGAGAAGGAAACAACTGGTCCTATAAATATGCCAGAAGACAATGGTCCCTGAGGGATAACCAACAGTTGAAATATCACTACCTGTCTGATTTCGACCGGGAAATGATATCACTGGTCAGGGATGAGAAAATCTTTGCCGAGTCATTCCCTTTTAAGGTTTTTGCTCATGAAGAAGACCAGGTCCTCGCCTGCAAACGAAGCGGACTGCTCTTTGTTTTCAACTTCAATCCCCAGCGGTCTTTTACCGATTATGGCATTCCCGTTGATCCCGGCAGCTACCGCATTGTTTTGAACAGTGACGATCCGAAATTCGGAGGCCATGGCCTTGTCGATCAATCCATAACCTATTACCCGGTTAAATCCGGAAAAATTGTCACAACCCAGCCCTACTACCTGAAACTCTATCTTCCCAGCCGTACAGCGCTGGTACTGAAACACACCCAACCGAAATCGGTTAGATAAACAATGGTCAGGCAATGGTTCACCCTGTGAAATCCTGCAAAGCAGGAGCGGCTTCACCGCTATTTCACAGGGTAAATACAATAATAATTCGATTGTAATTTGATAGGAGTTACCCATCCTCCACCTGGTTGCCAGGCGGGATTCTATCCTGACGGGTCAGCCTGTACCTTCTGTTTAATTGTTAAAAAATGCTTGTAAGAAATCATCAAGCCAGTGGTCGTTATCCAGGTCGTATGCCCTGAAAAACACACCGAAATCGAAATAGGTTGAACTGAAACCGCTCGCTTCAATTTGTTCGTGGACAAATTCTGTCCAGGTAAGTCTGCTCTGATCATCACAATAAATAATGGATCCCCATTCCCCGAAAGTGACAGGCCGGTTATTTTCCTCTGCCCACGTTTTAATGAAGTCCATATCATTCATGATGGTGTTTTTTTGATCGGTGGTCCCTGTCCAGGTATTCCCAATCCATTCATCCGCTCCCTCAACCCAGTGAGCTCCCTGGTGTGTAAATTCATACGGCAGATAGTACCTGACACTAACGATGATATTTTTCTCATTATCCGGGATACTAAGTTTTGTGATCGATTGATGATATCCATAGTCCGGCACATCGATGATCAATGTACGCTCTCTGTCAACCGATCGTATAACATCCACAATTTCAGGAATGAGTTGATTCCATTTGTCTGCTGTGAGGTTACTATGCGGTTCATTCAGCGGTTCAAAGATCAGTTTGTCATGGTCAACTGATTTGTAATGTTGAGTTAACTGCTCCCAGATGGCGAAAAACATGACGCGATATAATGCTTCATCAGGAGAATCATACAATTCATTGAAATGATGAATCGTAATAATAGCCAGCAATTCTTTTTCCAGACACCAGCCGATTACTTCATCAACACGAGACAGGAAAAGATCATCAATTGCATAGGGATAGGAAGAATTCGTATGGCATGACCAGCATATTGGAATCCTTACCGAGTTGAAGGCAGCCTGTTTTATAGAATCGATAAACCGTTCCTCAATATAAAGCCCCCATTCCCCTTCGTTTGGCGCTTCAAGAGCATTGCCCAGATTTATCCCTGTACCGATATATCCATTTCGGTTTATTGCTTTCAAACTGTCTGGAATTTTTATTTCCTTCTCGTTGCATGAAATGGAAATGAACAATAGGATCGAGAGCAAGTATAATTTCATTTCGTTTCTGATGGTATTTCGTGATTTGTTTTATCAGTATTACTAATTTACTTCTTTTTGCTCGTCCAATTTTTTAACGGTTTCACGAAGAAATTCCTCAAAACCTTTAGCAAATTCTTCCCTCTTCAAAGCAAACTCTACTGTAGTTTTTAAAAAATCCATTTTGTTACCAATATCATAACGTTTGCCTTCAATTAATGTAGAAATAATACCTTCTTCTTTCAATAAAATCTTCAATGCATCAGTAAGCTGAATTTCATTGCCTTTTCCAAGCGGTGTTTTTTCCAATGCTCTGAAAATTGCAGGAGTTAAAATATAACGTCCAGCAATTGCTAAATTGGAAGGAGCTTGTTTACGATCGGGTTTTTCAACAAGCTCATTCAATTGCATAACCTTAGCGCTCAAATTAGTACCACCAATGATACCATATCTTGACGCCCTATCCCAGGGAATCGTTTCCACTGCTATCACAGTTTGTCCATATTGTTCATATGAATCGATCAATTGTTGTGTAACAGGTATAACAGAATCGATAATGGTATCACCCAATAAAACAGCAAAAGGCTCATGTTCACAGTGAAACCTTGCGTGATAAATGGCATCTCCTAATCCATTTAATTCCTTTTGACGAATAAAATGGATATTACCCATGCTTTCAATATGCCTTAACTGTGTATATAAAGCTTCATCCTCCTTTTCCTGAATCCGTGATTCAAGCTCAAAATTTCTATCAAAATGATCTTCAATAGAACGTTTCCCCTTCCCGGAAATTATTAGAATATCTTCAATTCCGGAATCTACGCATTCTTGCACTACATATTGAATTGTTGGGGTATCAATAATGGGCAACATTTCTTTGGGTTGTGCTTTGGTAACAGGAAGGAATCTGGTACCTAAACCAGCTGCCGGAATGACTGCTTTTTTTATCATTGTGACTTACATTATAATTGGTTTAATTACTCTGGCTTTAACCTTTTGCAAATTAACGATTAATCGTCGTAACATTTCATCATCCTCATACATACCAATAATAGCACCACCAGAGCCTGAGAACTTGGCAGAGGCCCCGCAATTTCTTGCTGTCCTTACCAATTCCATATTACTATCGGATATCTTAATAATTTTACAGCGTAAATCAAAATTCTTATCTATTAATTTATTTAATGAATTATAATCTTTTTTAAGAATTACTTCTTTACCATGTTCGGCAACTTCCGCTAATTCGGCTAATGTATCGATTACATAAGAATCTCCCTTCTCATATTTTTCGCGGATATTATTCAATACCATTCCTGAAACTTTACCTAATTCAACTTTATATGCCAGGTATAGTTTGGGTAATAAAGCCGAATCTATATTTTCATATTTCCCAAATCCGTTTTTTTGTAAATATTTTTTGTCAAAATCCATAAAAACACAGCCTTCATAAACCTGAATCACACGATCTTGCAATCCTGCATTTATAAAAAGTTCTTCGGTTTCTGCTCTTAAGATTAAAGTTGGGAGTATGTGTTCTGGAATATCTACTTCGTAAAACTGCATCAAAGCTTTCATTGTTGCAGTTACAATTGCACTTGATCCAGCCAGTCCAACCTGACGAGGTATTGATGAACGGTAACGAATAGTAAAATTTTTATTGCTAAGTCGAATATTATTTGATTCGCAGTATTCTATAAATTTTTTTATAGTAGCTTTTATGAGTCTCGTTCCGCCATAATATCCTGTTAATTTAACAGCATCGACCAGATGGTAAACGTTACTAAAGGTGTTCGTGTCGACATCCATTTCCTCAATTCTCAACTCGGGAGTTTCATAAAGAGAAACTGAAGCACCGAAGTTCCTTACTATAATAGATATTGTCTTCCCGAAATATCCATCAGAAGGATTTCCTAATAAACCTGCACGAGCATACGCCCTGGTTTCAATAATCATAAAAAATCATTCAATATTGTTGGTAATTAGTGTATTAAAGCATCACTCTGTTATTCCTTAAAGTGACCTTATTTAGTGACTTAACCCGAATTATTCATGCATTCAGCATGAATAATGACGATACATAATTGTAATCTATTGATTATCAATTATGTATGTCAGGGTTAACCCTGATAAAAGTCAAATTCAATAACC
>Ga0315543_1000829_pt1 | contig 35842 bp, 30 predicted proteins | sample SalMarSW160210MG_2_FD_203098 | JGI IMG/M metagenome (GOLD analysis project Ga0315543, IMG submission 203098) | Salt marsh sediment microbial communities from the Plum Island Ecosystem LTER, Massachusetts, United States - Salt Marsh Sediment SW1601-210 ...
AAGCAGATAAGGAAAAGAGCCTATTAAGGAAAGAATAATCCAGGACAGTACCGCAATTAACATACCCTGCTTGTGATTGATCCTCGGAAGAGGCTCTTTCCCTTTAAGCGAAATACCCAAAATAAAAGATATTATAGCAGGAACCAAAAAAGGCTTTAGATTAACAAATTCCCTTAGGTATAAATAATCTACGATTAACGGTATCAAAAAAAGAAAAGAAAAAAATATTAAAATAACACCAAGATACCCCAAAACTGGAGAAATCTCAAACAAAAATCGGTCTAATAATCTTTTCCGGATTTTCATTTATTATACAAGATATAAGTTTTTCCTCTAAATGTCAACGCCTCCACCCCACTTTATTTGCCACAAAGGCACTAAGGCACAAAGCCCACACCACACACCACTTTTATTGTGTTGTTTAAAGTCTCAACCCCAAAACCCCAAATATTTAGACAGGATTAACTAGATTTACAGGATTTTTTTTACTCGAAAATAGAAACTCGTAACCCTAAACTGTAATTAACGCGAAGATACAGAGAACACAAAGTTTTTTTCTTTTTTGCTAAATCCTATATCCTAAATCCCAAATCCTACAATTAAAGTGGCTTGACACAAAAAAATATTATATTAATTTTAAAAATCAGTTGAAATAAATAATGAATAAAAAAGATATAAATAAAATTATTAAAAATCCAGCCTTTATTCCGGGTATCTATAATTATTGTGATTACTGGTGTGAGCGTTGCCCCCTTACTTCCCGCTGCATGAACTTAGCATTAAGCGAAAAACAGTTCCCTGATAATGAATCTCGTGATATAAATAATAAACTTTTCTGGCAGAAATTATCTGAAATTCTTCAATTAACGCTTGATATGCTGGAAGAAACTTCAAAGAAAAAAGGCTTTGACTTAAATTTTCTCGATCTTGAGACTGAAACCAAAGAAGAAATGATACAAAAAGAAAACATTGAAGATCATGAATGCTGCTCTTCCGCGAAGGCCTACGGGAAAATGGTTGAAAACTGGTTCAATTCATCCGGTCATCTATTTAAACAAAAGAAAGATGAGCTGAATCTAAAAGCGGAACTCGAAATACCTAATGTTAATCCTATTGAAGAAGCTACAAACCTTAAGGATGCAATAGATATCATTCGCTGGTATCAATATCAGATACACAGCAAGTTGATTAGGGCAGTGAAAAGAGATTCAAACGAACTGCAGGAAGACTCAGATGGTTCAGCAAAAGTTGCATTAATTGCAATAAACCGCTCCATAGCCGCATGGGGAGAAATACATCGTCACTTTCCGGAATGTGAGGATGAAACACTTGACCTTCTTGTACATCTTGACCGACTAAGCAGGAAAGTAGAAAAGATATTTCCAAAAGCAAGAGGATTCATGCGACCAGGATTCGACGAAATGGACCTTAACGGCTAACAAGTCGTCGTTAAATATTTCAAATTTTTTGATTGAGAAGAGATTCTGAATTCTATTAGTCTATCCTTGACATAAGAAAATATTCTATTAATCTTTATCAAATGGGGACAAAACGAATAGATATTGACAAGTTGGAATCTATCCCAAATGTTGGAGTGGCTATAGCAGCAAAATTATGTCTTCTTGGTTTCCAAGAGCCTGTCGACCTCGCTGGAGCTGATCCTTACGTCATGTACAGAAAGCTTTGCGAATTAAAGGGCAAACGCCTCGATCCCTGTCTTCTGGATGTTTTTATTTCAGCCGTATCATTTTGTAACGGCAATCCACCAAAACCCTGGTGGGAGTTTACTGCAGAGCGAAAAACTAGGCTGGGAACATTTCCCCTTAAGTAACAACTATTGACAGAATAATAAAACTTTATTATTTTATAAAATCAAACCAGGTATAATTACCGGAAGAATCAAAATAAAATCTGAATAAATTCAAATTTTACCGACAAAGAAGTTAATACCAACAAAGAATACGAACCAACTAACAACATCGATATTTATTTCTCTAAAGAAGAAATAGAGAAAGAATATACAATCATGGAACACGCAGTTGTCAGCAACAGTACTATGACTTCCAATGATAAGGTTCAAAATAAATTAATCGAAGAAGCAAAAAGTAAAGGAGCAGACGCTATTTTAATAACGGTGTCAGGAAATCATCCAGCTCAACCGGTTATGTCTACACAGAGAAAAATCAATTAAATGTATCATTTATAAAATATAAATAGATTATATCGAACTATCCTTTTACACCCAACAAAAATTCACTCATAACAATTTAACGGAGGACCACTACAAGACTTTTTGATTCACACGCTATCAGATAAATTGTTTTTAGCAGATTTTACGGAAAGCCTTAAAATGAATGGCCTCCAAGCTAAAACAAACCAGATTTTTCATTAAGATTATTTACAAGATTTACAGTTCCTGGGGTTGACATTAAAAGGCATTTTAATAAATTAATGTATATATTAAGATAAAGGAGGGAAGATGCCGGAAGGCGATCAGGCAGAGAATATCGATAAAATAGAAGAAGAAGCTAAAGAAGAAGAGAAAAAAGAAAAGGAAGAAGAAAAAAAAGATAAGGAAGAAAAAGAACGGGAAAGCATGGAAGCTATAATTAACGAATTACAAGAAGAAAAAGAAGAACTAAAAGACAAATATCTTCGAGCTTTAGCTAATTACGAAAACCTTAGAAAAAGAGCTATTCAAGAAAAAGAAAAAATTTACAATTTCACCTTGGAAGAAGTCTTTAGAAGAATTCTTCCCATAATTGATGATTTCGGGAGAGCATTTAAATCAATTAAAAATAGCGCCCATCATAAAGATGATTATAAGTCCTTCTCCGAAGGAATACGCCTTGTGAATTCCAACCTGGATACATTATTAAAAAGCTATAATATTGAACCATTCGAATCTGTTGGAGAAAAATTCGACCCTTCAAAACATGAAGCAATCCACGTTATCGAACAGAATGATGAAGAAAATGATAAAATATTAGAGGAAACAGAGATTGGCTACAAAATCAAAGATAAGATTCTGCGCCCTGCAAAAGTAATAGTAGCAAAAAAGAGCGTAGAAACTCAAGATAAAAATCAAGAAGAAAGTAATAATCAAGGAGGAAAAGCAGAATGAAAGAACCTGTAATTGGTATCGATCTCGGTACGACTAACTCGGTTGTCGCAATTGTCGAGCAATCGGAGCCAGAAGTGATTACAAACCCAGAGGGACAAAGAACTACTCCCTCAGTAGTAGGATTTAAAGAAGGAGAAGAGTTAGTTGGACTACAGGCAAAAAGGCAGCAGCTTACCAATCCTCAGAATACAGTCTATTCGGTAAAAAGGTTTATGGGTAGAAGATACGCGGAAATAAAAGACGAAAAGAAAAAGGTACCTTTTGAAATTATAAAAGGTCCGCATGATGATGCGAGATTAAAAGTGGAAGATAAAGTTTACTCTCCACCGGAAATTTCCGCAAAAGTCCTACAATATCTCAAGAAAGCGGCTGAAGAACATATGGGTCGTGAAGTAAAAAAAGCAGTTATAACCGTACCGGCTTACTTTAATGACGCCCAGAGAAAAGCCACAAAAGATGCAGGAGAAATAGCCGGATTGGAAGTCCTACGAATCATAAATGAGCCTACGGCAGCCTCACTTGCCTACGGTTTATCGGAGAAAAAAGAAGAGAAAATCGCCGTTTTTGACCTCGGGGGAGGAACTTTCGATATATCTATCCTCGAAATAAGCGAAGGTGTCTTTGAAGTCCTTTCCACAAACGGAGATACACACCTTGGAGGGGATGACTTTGATTACGCCATAATGGAATGGTTGATAGAAGAATTCAAAAATGAGACGGGCATCGATATTTCTGATGACAGAAGCGCCGTACAAAGAGTAAGAGACGCGGCAGAAAAAGCAAAATGTGAACTTTCATCAATGAAAGAAACCACAATAAACCTGCCATACTTAGCGGGAGATAAAACAGGCGCAAAACACCTTGAAAAGAAATTAACGAGGGCTAAATTGGAATCTTTATGCGAGGATCTTCTTAATAGAGTAGAAGAACCGGTAAGAAACGCTATTAAAGATGCAGGGGTAACCACAAACGACATTGACGAAGTCCTTCTCGTGGGAGGTATGACAAGAATGCCTTCTGTTCAAGAAAAAGTCAAAGAGCTCTTCGGAAAGGAACCTCATAAAGGAATTAATCCGGACGAAGTTGTCGCTGTTGGTGCGGCTATTCAGGGGGGTGTACTCGCAGGGGATGTAAAAGACGTTCTACTTCTCGATGTAACCCCATTATCCCTCGGGATAGAAACCTTAGGCGGAATGTTGACCTCAATAATCCCAAGAAACACCACAATACCCGCTGAAAAAAGTAAAATTTTTACAACCGCTGAGGATAATCAGCCTGCCGTTTCAATACATGTCCTTCAGGGAGAAAGACCTTCGGCAGCCGATAATAGAACGCTGGGAAGATTTGAACTAACAGGTATCCCTGCTGCACCAAGAGGCGTTCCCCAAATAGAAGTCAGTTTTGACATTGATGCTAACGGTATATTACACGTTTCCGCAAAGGATCTCGGAACAAACAAGGAACAATCGATTAGGATCGAAGCATCTTCAGGTCTCACTGAGGATGAAATAGAAAAAATGAAAGGCGAAGCCGAGACATACGCGGATGAAGATAAAAAGAAACAAGAATTAATTAATGCAAGAAATCAAGCCGACACTTTGGTTTACTCCACGGAAAAAACACTTAAAGAACATGGTAATATAATTTCAAACGAAGAGCGCGGCAATATCCAAAACGCCATATCCGACTTAAGAGAAGCCATTAAAACGGAAGACAGCATTGATATCAGACGGAAAATTGAAAATCTCCAAAAAGCTTCCTATTCAATCTCCGAAAAATTGTATAAGAAAGCACAGGAAGAAGCAGCTCAAAAAGCTAAACCGGACACATCCCAGCAGGAACCACAGGAAGAACCGAAAGAAGAAAGTAAAGGAGAAGGAGAGGTCGAGGCAGATTTCGAAGTAATTGACGAAAAAGAGGAAGAAGAGGAAAAGAAAGAGGAAGAAGAGGAGAAAGAGTAACAGGATAAATAGTATTAAATATGCCGAAAAATAATGACTACTATGAAACCCTGGGGATCAGCAAAGACGCAAGTACTCAAGAAGTAAAAAAAGCTTTTAAAAAACTTGCAAGAAAACACCATCCGGACGTCAACAAAGACGATCCCAAAAAAGCTGAAAAAAAATTTAAAAAAATATCTGAAGCCTACGAAGTGCTTGCAGATCCAGAGAAAAGATCCCGATACGACCGTTTCGGAAAAGAAGGCGTTCACTTTCAGGGTCAAAACTTCACATGGCAGGACTTCACCCACCAGGATGACCTTCGGGATGTTTTCGGAGATATTTTTGAAGGCTTTGGATTAGGTGGAAGCGGGCTTTTTGGGAATCTATTTGGTCAAACCGGAGGGAGAAGAAGTAGAAGAGTACGTAAATCACCCGGCGAAGACGTTCGTATTCCTCTTGAAATAAGTCTAAAAGAAGCATCCGAAGGAACTACCAAAAAGATAAAAATCCGTTTATTCGAAAAGTGTGGAAAATGTGACGGAAAAGGCGGAACAACCACTACGTGTTCCAGATGTAACGGTAACGGAGAAGTGCAAGTAACCCGTTCAAGTTTCTTCGGTCAGATGGTCTCCGTTTCTACTTGCCCGGTATGTAAAGGTGTTGGTGAAGTTGTAAAAAATGCCTGTTCCGATTGTCACGGAGAAGGACGAATAAAAAAAGAAAAACAAATCTCCGTTAAAATACCCCCGGGAGTAGAAACAGGAAACTATATCCCATTAAGAGGAGAAGGGAACACAGGCCTGCGTGGAGGTCCAAAAGGTGGAATAATCGTCGAGATAAAGGTGAAGGCAGACCCGAAGCTACAGAGAGAAGGCAGTAATCTAAGAATTAGAGTACCGATAAGTTATAAAACGGCTATCGAAGGCGGAAAAGTAACAATTCCGACGCTAAACGGGAGAGCAAAACTCACTATACCCGCCGGAACGAAATCCGGAAAAATATTCGTATTAAAAGGTCAAGGCATGGGTATCCTCTACGGAATAGGAAAAGGCGACCTTCTAGCCGAAGCATACATCTGGACACCTGATAAAATCTCTAAAAAGGCAAAGGATTTGCTTAAGGAACTCGATAAGGAACTCGGCAACCCACCGAAATCGTGAAAGCAAATCTGCCACGAAGACACTAAGACACAAAGAGAATAGGACGCAGATGAACGCAGATTTAAAAGGATTTTTTGTATTTTACTAAATCCCTCACAACCCCAAAATATTTAGACAGGATAACAGGATAAACAGGATTTATTTCTGTTGTTTTAACAATCCAACCACCCAACGCTAACGGTCTAACCACATAACCAATTTAATTTGTCAAAGATTGAGATTTGACCCCAGAAACACAGAAACATACGAAGCAACAAATTAAACAAATAGTTTACCTTGAGCTTGAGCAATGATTTTATCACGAAGTCCTTGGCATAAAGGCGTGAGTGCTTCAAAACCCAAGCCTTGATTTTTCTTAAACAATCCTTCTGACAACAACAGGTATTCCCATGCTTGGGGTTGTCTGAAGTCAGGTGGAGGAGTAACCGTAGATGCATGCTCACACCAAGCCATCGCTGCTCTCGTTTTTACTGCCACATTAGGACTACCTATATCTCTGTCGGCTTTTGTCTCTACTAAATACATTTTATCTCTTGTTTTTACTATAAAGTCCACTTCATAGTTTCTCAAAATACCTGTATAGTCACGATAGGTTATTTTTAGTCTGTGCCTCCTTTCCAGCTTAGAATAGGAGATGACTTCAGAGGAGGGATTAAGTACCTTAAGCATGAAATCTCGTTCAAAACCGCCGCCTTTAGTTTGATAGCCAATTCGGGGATATATACTTTTGTTCGATTCGATAGACTTACTTTCTCTAACTATCAGTCTTGGAACTTCTGATAATTTTCCCCAGATTCCTTTAATTTCGTATTTATATCCTTGAATTATTTTTACGATTGCTCTATGGATTGTTTGAACTATATGATCAAAGACAATTATATAATTTAAAACCGAATAATCCTCTTGTTTTGAAAAATCAATAGATTCTCCAAAACAAAATTCTGAAACATAATCATCTATTAGCTGGGCAATTTCAGCCTGCTTCGCAGTGAGGATTGATTCTTTGCCACTCGTTGCAACCGCTCTGGATGCTTGCCTCAGGAAGTATGAATAATCGAAATATTCATTATTCAACTTCCATGTTTTTGTCTTTTTCCCTGTTTCCACATGTGTCTCTTGAACTACTAATTTGGAAAGCCAATTTTTCAACTGATGAAAATCACCACTATATTTAGGAAGACTGCTAATATCTATTTGCGAAAGTTCCGGCATACGCCCTTCATCAAAAATCTGTATAGGCCATGCAATATCATAATCTTTAATTCTCTCAGTTATAGCATCTACTGGAATTATATCGCCAGTAGAAGTGGCACTACTCGTATTGCCACCACCAATAATAAAGCCCTCCTGCTTAAGGCTTTCATAGAAGGTTCTGAATCTTGGATGCTCAACGACAAACAAGAAGTCTAAAGAATTTGAAGGAACTTTATTCCTTCTTATTTCGCCGAATGCTTCTCTTTTGGCTTCCTGTAACTCTGGATAAGAATATGCGGGAAACATTAATCTTAACCCTCTACCTATAATCTGCTCTAAAAGAAGGTCAGCTTCACTTGCTCTTAACACTACTATCACACAGATATTGTTTTTATCAAACCCTTCTCTTAACATAAGAACAGAAATCACCACTCTTAAGGGGTCATCATCGATGTCAATTTTATCTAATCTCTTTCTGGCATTATCAAGGGTAGTACCATGTTTTACTTCTGTAAGGTCAGAGTGAATTACCATTACTTGATTGTCATTATAGTAGCTTCCGTTCTCATCGGTCAGGGTAAAAAAATGATCCTTGGTCAAATCTGCGACTTTGGTATCCTCACAAAGCACCATCATTACAGGTTTTTTCTCAAGCCCTTTTTGTTTGAATTCTCCTGTCAATTGTTCTAACTTCAAACGACCAATTTCCAAGAGCAATTTTTGCCCTGCAGAAAGAGATTTGATTTCACCACGTTTATGTACACCTTCCGGTTCGTATCTGTCCGCCCTGAAATCGAGGTCATCTAAAGATTCACCACCAATAAATTGACGCTCTTCCAAAAAAAGTTGCTTTACTAACATATCCTGCATAGCACTGACAAGATCGTAATCGTAAACAATATGAGGAAAATATTCCCGTTTTTCACCGCTCCCGTAAAAAGGGGTAGCAGAATAATCTATTTGAAGGAAACACCCAAATTTATTGCCGTAGTTTTCCTTTAATCGATTATATAGGAAGTTTATAAACTGACGCCAGACCAATTCCTCACCTTTAGCACTACTTTTACCGTGAACATGATGCGCTTCATCGTTCATAACAATCAAATCAGGATACTGAGAAAGAAAATCGAGTATTATTTCTCCGCGTGGCATCTCCTCTACATCTTCACCTGTATATTGTGCCCAGAGATTTTGAGCGCCGCTTTTAAGCCGGAACTGCTGCCAATTTGTAATAAAGACAAAAGGCCCGTCAGGAGGTGTGGTATTCGGCTGTACGTCACCTGGTTCAAGTATCCCCAAATGAAACCTATCTTTCCATTGTGAACCGTCAGGTATAAATAAAGATCGCTTATAATCCGATGTCTCTGGATCACGATTGCCAGTTTTAAGGTCTCGTTTACCTTTAAAAGAATCAAGCAAACGGTTCAATACTTCATGCCCTGGCGTTACCACCAGAAAACGATAAGAAAAATCGCCTTCTTCATTATTTATTTTGTTGAAGTACTGCCAGATCAGCAGAGCTGCCAACACCCAGGTTTTCCCTGATCCCGTCGCCATTTTCACAGCATATTTTGAAAATGGTATGGACTCAACTTCCTGTTTCAACGGAAGATGATTATAGAGACTTTCCGGCGATACGCGTTCAAAGAGCTCTCGCAAAGAACCTGTTTTTAATATTTCACAGCAATAAATAACTGTTTCAATGGCTCGTTTCTGGCAATCATAAAATTGTTCTTCAACATCCTCTCCGCGCCGAAACCAGTAATTGAAAAGTTCAAGGGTGGTTCGGGTAACACCGGACCATCCCTGATCTACCCAAGCCTGCACTTCTCCCTCTAGTGCTTTTGCCAGATGCATTTGAGAATAAGCTTCGTTATTTTTCTTTTTAGACATAATATCCCTTATAACTCAAGCGTTACACCTGCATCATTACCAAATATATCAACCACGCGAACAGCAATAGTACGCTTCTTTTTTTTATCCAATGTTTCTGTTGCTACAACGGGGACTATCTTAACTTTTTTGCCATTTCCTCTAAATGCCTGCCACTGGCTCTTAAAAGTAAACCCATCGTAATCCCAGTCGATAGCCCAATAATCAATAAGAACAGCAAAATTATCCTTGGCAAGTTTCATTAGAGCATTATAGGTTTCTTGTTCCTTGGCCGAAGTGTGACTAACTGGAATATCCATCAAGACATACCGTTTGATTGCTATTTCTATTTGAACTTTACCTTCTTTTTGTTCTATTATTTTTGGTTCGCTCATCCGCAGGTATGGTCTCTCATAAAATCGGACTTTATCAGCAAGTTTTTCTATCTCTTCTTCCGACTTTGCTTTCTTTAGATAATCATATATATCCGGTGGAATATCACGGCTTTCAATCTGAACTTTTAGTTTATTCTTTAAAGCATTTTTTCTCGCTTCTAATGCTTGACGATAATTATATTCATAATCCCAGCCAAGAATAACCAATCGCTTATAACCTCTTCCATCTAATTTTTGAGCCTGAACTGCAAGTTCTTCTGCCTTTTTTGCCGTGATAGGACGGTCCGGATAACCCACATAAACAAGTTCTTCAACATCATCAACCTTGCGCATACCGAGACCGCTGGCTTTATCTCTTGGTGTAGCACCATATAGCTTTAAAATTAAATGTTGCATCTCCCAGATTCGGCCTCCAGTAAGATAAATCATCTCTCGCTGATAATTGCCGATGTTTTCTATAAGAAATGGTTTAGCCAACATTTCTACAAGTCGAGAACGGGTGACCTGAATACCTACTTTGCCGAGTTCACAACCAATCCATCTTCTGTCAAGTTTCTCCGCAATTGAAATTGTAGTACCTGAACCACAGAAAAAATCTGCAACAAGATCGTTCTCGTTAGAAGAAGCTTCAATTATCCTCTCAAGAAGAGCTTGAGGTTTTTGTGTATCATATTTTGTATATTCAGAACTTTGTGAATGTATTACCCAATTTTTACCTACCCATAAATCACTAGCAAAAATTCCTTTTGTCTCATATCTTTTTAATCGTGGCATATTTCCACGAATCTTTATAATACCTTTATTCCATCCTTCATTTATTCTTTCTTGTGACCAAATCCAATGTTTTCCCTGTGGAGGAGTTAAAACTTTATTTCCAAATTTTCTTGGCGGACCTGAACCTGCTTGCGTAAAATTATCCCATACAAATCTACGCCCACTTTTCTCCTCAATCTCTGGAAAACGAATTTTTTTAGCTTTTTCATCTCGTTCATCTATTTGTGGGTTAAATTTGCTTTTTGTGGATTTACAATAAATGAAAATAGTATCATGTACATTACCAAATCCTTTCGTTTGGGCTTTTACAGACATTGTTTTTTGTCTAATTATTTCGTTTAAGAAACTTTCTTTCCCAAACACTTCATCCATTATTACCTTTACATAATGTCCAACATGCCAATCCAGATGCACATAAATACTACCATTTTCTGCCAGCAATCGTTTCATCAACTGCAATCTCGAATAAAGCATATCTAAGTAAGAATCCCTACTTCCCAACCAAGTATCCTGATAGGCAAGTCGCTCAATGACAGATGGTTCTTTGGTAAATTCGTTTCCTTCTATAGTCATTCTATGTGAATAATCAGCTTTGCTGTCAAATGGCGGGTCAATGTAGATTAGATTAATTTTACCTTCATATCCTTGAGCAAGAAGCGCTTGCATTGCCAAGAGATTATCACCCCAGATAAGCCGATTCATCTTTTGTTTATCAATCTCTTTTTCGCCAAATAAACCATCGTGGAAAGATAGGGGAAGTTGTCCTACTTGCTGAGGATTAGGAATTACCACTTCTGCCGTTTGAAATTCTATATCTTTTGGATTGGGAGCTCTTCTAGGTTTCGTGTCCCATACCAGATGAGCAGAATCTTTTTTCCTATGCTGGTTATTAATAGCCATTACTATCTCCTTATTTACTTCTCCTCATAATATCGTTTCAAATCGTACTCTTTATATAAATCTTGTATTAACTTCTTATCCATTTCTTTTATCATTAATGCTATAAGGATAAGAAATTTTTTCCTAAATGTCAAGTATGAGAATGAGGCTTGACTAAATAGGTTTTTTCGTAAATGCTTTACCTGCAAAATACCCCCTAGGGGATATTACGTATAGTTTTTGTTGAAATCCAAAGGACTCCAATCTCCCTCTGGAATATTTAATTTGTCGCAAAAGAATAAAATTTCATTACCTTTTTTCGATTTATGTGCTGTATGATTGAAAGAATATTCCTTTTTCCTAAAATTATAATATAATCTCCCAATTTCTGGCACATTATCATACGACACTATCCAATTAACATCTCTAATAGTTTTGATCTTTGAACTCACTAGTTCATGATCTTTTTCTTCATAGTAATGCATATACAGAGAACTACCTTTTGAATAGTAAGGGGGATCAAAGTAAAAAATCGTATTTTCTAAAATGGCTTCTTTTTCAATCTTATCAACAAGTTTCAGTGCATCTTTTTCATATAAATGAATATCTCTTTTCCGTTCTGAAATCTTAATTATTCTGGAGATTATGTCTTCTTTATTAAAACGACAATCCATTTTGTATTTCCCTTTTTGTTCTAAACCACCTATAACTCCTCCATTTATTATGCCTGAAAAATTTGTCCGATTTAAAAATAAGGTAGAAAACCCTAACTCTAATAGATTTGTTTTTCTCTTGTCTTTTTGTATTTCCCTTTGCTTTTTCCAATTTTTGACGCAAATCGCAGTATCTTCAATAAGCTTGCATAATTCATTAGTATAATTTAAAACAGAATACCAAAATGCATATATTGATCTATCTTTATCATTTATCGTGATTTTTTTTATAATCCCTTCGAAAAGTAAAAATAAAGCAACCGATGCTCCACCAGCATATGGTTCAATGTAATGTCCCGTAACCTGATTATCTATACAGATTTTGGCTATAAACTTCGATAGTCTGTTCTTACCTCCGGGATATCTTAAAGGTGAATAAAACATATTAAGGAGTTTTTTTCAATGATTTTCTATTGCAAAGATATTCCCACAGAATCTCAAAAAACTCTTGCAGATTGTCCCACTTTGTTTTCAGATCATTTGATGTTGGCTCTGATTTGTAAGAATGAACATAGTCGTGAAAATTTTGAATTGACAAAATATTATTTCTATATGTTGCAACTTTCCTAATGTTAGCCAATTGATCTTTTTTCGCAATTTCGTTAGCCTCTAAAAAATTAGCGGCTTTATTTATTTTTTGTGTAAGTTTTGCTTTTTCTGGTAAAGATATGCCTTCTTTATCCAAAAGATAATCAATGCTGATTTCTAAAAAAACTCTGAATAAAACACCCGCAGCATTTGGAACAGATTTTTTAGTATCATCAAGGATTAAATCGTCCCTCAGCTCTTTATAAATATTATTTATTTTTGTTTGCGGTATCTGTAATATACAATCTCTTGGAATAAGATATTTTCTAGCCGAAGATTTTGGGAAACTTCTTTTTGTGCCAGTTTTAATTGTGGTTATTGTATCTCCCCAAAGTGTTTTCTGCGAACTCTTCTCTATTTCCTCTTTCACTTTCGTAACATCTTCTTTTTTAATAGATTTTAAATACGCTTCTATTTGTTCGGATTTATTTAATGAACGTGAATCCAATCTATCGCCATTAAAATTTTTCTTTTTTAAGATATTAAGGATAATAACTTTTAGTTTGTTTTCAAAGTCCTTATCTGCAACTGTTAAATTTCCTCTATCATCCAATTTAAAACCAAATATATCCCAAGCCTGCTGATTTACCAGCAGACGAAAGAAAGTTGTCACATATCCTCTACCAAGCACATTTTCTTTTAATTTTTCCGGAAGGTTAAGTTTTCTAACAATCTTAGAAATTCCTATTTTTAGAAAATCATTCTTCTTTGCTCTTCCTCTTCTATCCTTGTCATGAGCTCTTTCTGCATCTCCCCAACCTACCTCATTATTTCCTTTTTCATGTTTCCTTTCAATATATCTTAAACCTTGCCCCTGATCTTCCGTGACCAAACAGTCTAACTTGTAATTCTCGTCAATAGAGATTCTTGAACTTAAATTTTTGAAAAACCCTTTTATATTTAAATTTGTTATCAATTCAGGGTTATTAAGAAGTTTATAAACTGTTAGCCTTCGGTTCCCCTCTAATACTATAAGCCTTTCATCGTTATCAAGCACTACTATTTTCTCCAATTGAGGCAAATCAAAATCATCGACAACTGCTTTGGCAAAAGATTTAATTTTATAAATTTTTTCGCTTGAAAGAAAATACTCAATTAATTCGGTTTCCGTTTTATTAAAGTACTCATCAGGGAATCGTGCATTCTCATCCCATAATGATAAATCTTTAATTGCTATTCTTTGTTCTTTAAATTGATTACTCATAAGATTTTCACTATAATTATAGATATTCTTACAGTTCTTGTCAAGGAACGATGGACATTTTTCAACAATTTGGAGAAAAAGATAATTAAAAAGTTAATTATAAAAAGATTTTTTTAGTACTCCTTGCATACTACTATTGACAAATAGTGTTTTTTTAATATTATTAATAAACAAGGTGTATGATTATGATATTTTCATATAACCGTTACGAAAACAGAGAATTAAATGCTTAATAAAATTATTAAATTTTTGCTTGTGTCTACTTCGTTAGCACCCATTTTACTAACACTCTGGTTCGTAGAATTTTCTAAACAGTGGAACATCCGTGACGGAATTTGGTATATCGGTATAACCATCTTTCTAACAATTTTATGTTTAGCAATAATGAGATTATCAAGGAATAATTTAGAAAAAATGCCTGTTCAAATGCAATCAATTTCTACTTCCGATAAAGAAATACTTGGATTTATTCTCGTTTACCTGTTACCGTTAATCAATCAATCGGCTTTTCAGGTAAATACCAAAATCCTTTTTTTTATTATGCTTCTTTTCTTTATTAGTGTGTTTACTACTAATAGCTACCATTTTAACCCAGTACTTGGTTTTCTAGGTTATCATTTTTACGAAGTTACTATTAACGGCGGAATAACCTATATTCTAATAACAAAGAAAAATCTTACAAATACAAAAAAAATAAAACAAGTAGTCCAATTAACAGAATATATGATTTTAGAGGTTGAGGAGGATACAAAATGATAAAATTTAACTTATTAGCTTTATTAAAAGATAACTCACTAAGGCGTATAGTGGTAAGCGGTCAGCTTCAAGAAGAGATCACTCAATATTTTTCAAAGATGAAAGAAATTTTTATAAAAGATAAAACCGAAATCCTTTTTGATGGACGGTACAGAGTTGAGGAAGATGAAATTTTTGCTATCAATGGTTTTCAAATAGATCAAACAATAATTGATTCATTACAGAATCCGCTCACTCTTGATTTATTGGATTTGAAAAAAGATATTCTAAAAGCTTTAATCTGCGGTCACTGGAATAAAAAAGATAAAAACATACTGTTTCAAGCTTTTGATTCTAGAAAAGTTTTAGAAAAGCAATTTACTTTAATACACACAAAAAACACTTACGGCAAAATGGGAGACCCAGGTATAATTCTTAGCGACCATCTTGATATTATTTATGAAAAATCAAAATTACTGTTTTATTCTTATCATAATGCGAGAAAAGTTTTTGACTTATACAAATATTACAGGGAAGCAACAAATAAAGATTTAACTAATTTTTTAAACATTAGTCTGTTTGACTTTGACAATCAGTTGTGGTTTATTGAAAATGCTGATTCAACCATGAGAAAGAAAATCGCATTACTTCAAAAAAATAAAGTACTAGAATCCTCTACTTTAGATGATATATATGCTTCTTCAAAAGATTTTGGAATTACATTACAAATAGTAGGAAAGGGCAATAAAAGAAAAATAAAACTCCCAGAAAATAAAAAGCAAATTAAGGAAATAATTAAATTTTTAGATGAGGATTACTTCTTCGCACCTTTAACAAAACGTAAGTGCTTAACAAACTCAAAAAGATATTTAGAATAATAAAGTTCAAACTAAGATGAGTTCGTTATCTAAATATTATAAAGATTAAAAACATAGAGAGGTCAGGTCTTCTTTGAAAAGTGTCAAGGGGTGGGGTTTTTAGGTCTTCGGTCTTAGGTTTTAGTAAAAACAAAAATTAAAATCTCTGTGCTCTCTGTGTCTCTGTGGCTAAAATCCTTGACAAATCCTCGGAATTATCTACAATTTAAAAAAATAAATTATTCTGTTTTAATTTAAATCAAGGAGAGGAGGGATAATGAAAAAAGACAAAGTTTCGGTATATTTAACAGGCAATGGAGGACAATCTTATCATGATATGCTATCAAAAGACGCAAAAAAATTGGAAAAGATTTTAGATGAAGGCTCAAATAGTAAAACTTTTAAATTTGTAGACGGCAAAACCGAAAACAAAGTTATTGTGGTTCTGGATAAACTCTTTGTAATGGAAATCGGAAGCGGAAAGGGTTAGTTTTTATCTTTGAAAATTATGGATAGATATATGTATAATAGTGGATATATACAACCGTTGGGCACAAGCAAAAAAAGAACATTGAAAATTTAGAATGATATTACAGGAAAAGACATTAGAAAAACTTCGAAATTTAATAAATGAAGAAACAGAATATCGTTCTGGACCAAAGTTGATTCAGTTTTTTAATGATTTAGGTTTCAACGATTCTTATGGACAAGGATTTCCTTCAAGATGGATTTATACAGATGGAAAATTAGCAAAAATTAATGGTTCACCAGAACTTGATAAATGCATAACGAAACTCTTTTCTCCTGTGAATTACATTGGTCGATTTACAGAACTTGATAATTTTATTAGTGACTTCAACCAGTACCTCGCTTTTGACAAATGGAAAGTTGTTAGAAATGAAACTGAAATAACTTTTGCAAAAGCTGACAAAATAAAATTCGAAGATTCATCTGACGGAGAAATAAAAGAAGACGATTTTCTTAAGAGAGAATTTGATGAAATTTCTCTTGAATCCATCGGATTAGATGGAGTAATAACCAACACTTTAAAGTTTAGATTTGAAGAAATTAAAAAATGTCTAACAGCAGATGCTCCTTTGTCGGTTATATTCCTTTGTGGAAGCACTTTAGAGGGTATTCTGCTTGGGGTAGCATTAAAATCTCCCAAGGAATTTAATAAAGCTAACTCCGCTCCTAAAGATAAAGAAGGTAAAGTCAAACAATTTCCGAATTGGACTTTGAATAACTTAATAGATGTTGCTTATGAAGTAGGATTTTTAAAAGAGGACGTTAAAAAGTTTAGTCATTCATTGAGAGATTTTAGAAACTATATTCATCCTTATGAGCAGGTTAGTTCAAGATTCAATCCTGACAAACATACAGCTAAGATATCTTGGCAAGTATTGAAAGCAGCAGTACACCAATTGACAAAAAAAGAAATAAAGCCAGGACAAAAGTAACAAGGTCAGGCATTGAAATGTGAAAAATAGAGTTCGTAGTTCTGGGTGGCAATTGTTGGGAGGTTAGGGAGTTGGGAAGTTAGGGGAAACAAAACAACAACAAAATAAATCCTGTAAATCCTTTTTTATCCAGTCTAAATATTTGGTGTGTGGGGATGGGGTTTTAAACACAAAAATAAAATCCTGTTAATCTGCTTTTATCTGCGTCCAAATATGGGGTTGTGAGGTGATTTTTTGACTCATGACTCAAGACGCACGACGCATGACTCTTTTATGTGCCTTCGTGGCAAAACAAAATCTAAAAAATTTATATCTTGACATTATAGTGAAAATCTCTTATATATATATTAAACAATTTTTAAAAAGGAGGTGTTTTATGGATTATGGTGATTATCCCGGAGCAGCAGGAGCAGCAGGAATGGGTATAGGGTTGATGTTAATTTATTTGATAATCGGCATCCTGATGATTATCGCTATATGGAAAATCTTCACCAAAGCGGGAAAACCCGGTTGGGCGGCAATAATACCCATCTACAACATAATAATACTGCTGGAAATAGTAGATAAACCCTTATGGTGGTTTATACTTTGGTTAATACCGTTTGTTAACATCATAATAGGAATCATCGTTTCGATCGAACTTGCAAAAAAGTTTGGACAAAGTACCGGTTTTGCAGTCGGATTAATACTGTTACCCATAATATTTTATCCGATACTTGGCTTTGGAAGTTATAAATATACGGGATAATATCCGTTTATTGTAGATTCTTTTTAATCTACACTGCATAGCAAAAACCACAAAACTTTCTGTTTTTGTGGTTTTTGTTTTATAGGTTTCTAATTCCGCTTTAAATAAAACACATAAAAAATCATTCGTGCTATTTGTTGTTCCTAGTTATGGGGTGTTGAGGGTGGCTTTAAATAAACACAATAAAAAAAGGGGTTGCGGTTGGGTTTCGTGTATTTCGTGGTTAATAATAGTGGTTGTGGGTGGGGCTTTGTGTCTTAGTGCCTTCGTGGCTAATCAAGTTAAGATAAATTCTTTGCCAAAAAAACAAGAAAGGGTTTTATCATTTGAAGAAATTGGATTGGGAAAGGAGTTTTTTCCAATATCTGATTGAAAATTTTAGAAGAATAAAACATTAAATACATATTTCTTTTCATCATATTCTGATAGCTCTTAAGAGATGCTCCATCTCTTAGATTTGAACTGATTGCTTTCGAAGCGAGATACGCGGATTGTACCGCGTTGTAAATGCCTCCGCCGGTTGCGGGATTTACGAGACAAGCAGCGTCACCGATTAAAAGCGTATTCTTCCATGTCAACAATTCAGGGGAAGAAAATAACGGATAAGTCCATTTATAAATTTTTTCAGGTTCCGGAAATCCATAATCTTCTAAAATTTTAGACAATATAATTTCACCATCTTTAAAAGCACAGGGCAAAGTCCCAAAACCAACATTTGTTTTATTTCCCTTAGGAAAAATCCAGGCATATCCTTCCTTTGTGTAAGAAAAATCAAAAACCAGTTCTTTTCTAAAACTAAAAGGGATATCAGCGCTTATCGTCTTTATCATACTTTTTATCTTCCTGTATCTGCCGAATTTTCTAACCATACTGCCCGCTCCATCAGCACCCACAATTATTCTGCCTCTAAATTTGCCCAATTTTGAATAAACGATTCCCTCTTCAATTTTAATAACCCTGCACTCCTCTATAAATTCGACACCGCTATCGATAGCCTTCCTCAATAAAAAATCATCGAATTTTCTTCTATCCACCGTATATGCTATGGGTGTTTCGAGTAAAACTTTACAACTGTGACTTCCCTTTCTAAAAGAAAAACCCGCAACTTTATCCTCTGCTATCGGTTCCAACGAAAAAGGAAAAAAATTACCTAAAGAAACCTGGAAAGCACCTGCACAGGGCTTAACTCTCGGAAATTTAGCTTTATCGAGAAGAAGAACGTCAAATCCCTCTCTTGATAAAAAATAAGCAAGAGAAGACCCGGCAGGACCTGCTCCGCAAATAATTACATCTTTCTTGTTCATTCGATAAATCCCAACCTTTTAATATTCATATATTAACTTACGCAACTTTCCCTGAAAGAATAAAAAGAAATACACCTTATGTCAAGCTGTAAATTAGGTATTGGGTCTTTGGTCTTAGGTTTTAGTTAAAAAAATAACAAATAAAAATCCTGTAAATCTGTGTTTATCTGCGTCCCGATATGGGGTGTGATGTAGCTCTGTGTTCTCAGTGTGTTTTTCTTTTCCTCTGTGTCCTCTGTGGTGATTTTTTTTAATTCATTTTTGAAATTTGATTTGTAGTGTGGTATAGCCGATGCTTGACAGTTTAAGTAAAACAATTATAATAATTTTAATGAACTCAACAATTAGTATTCGAATGGATAATCTAAATTTAAAAAAGACAGGTAGTAAACGTCAAAAGTTTTCAGAAGGAGGCTCCGGATGAAATCACTTAAGAACTTCTTTATCCTTTTTATTTTATTGATATTGAGTTGTAGATCTATTAATTCCGACGAACCGGATTATTTTCTAAAAATTTCGGGTAATAGACCATATGGTATTGCTTTTGATAATAATGGATTAATGTATATGATAACCGCGCCCGAAACGGGTAATGGAACACTATCGAAAGTTACACCGGACGGAAAAATTACTGCTATAGCCGTACTTGAAGGAAGTTTTATGGGACCCGGAATTTATATTGACAATAACAACGGCATATTTATAGCGGTAGGAGATAAACTATTGAAAGTCTCTCCGGACGGTAATACCAAAATAATCGCAGATGGATTTTCATTATGTTTCGATGTGAAGGTGGATAACAATGGAAATATTTATGCGGCAGATGATTTAAAAGGTATAATTTATAAAATCACTCCTTCAGGCAAGAAAGATATTTTTTTCAAAAGCGATACCACCGGTCCATTTGTTCTTACGAGTATAGTCATTGACAGCAATAATGAGAATTTGTACGCAAGAGAAGGAAACAGAATAATCAAACTCAAAATAAACTCGGATAGTACTTCTGAAAAACCCGAGGTAATTATCGATAATACCAAAATGTTTTATCTGTGCAGAGACAAAAATAACAATATATATGCAAGCACGATCGATAATGCAATAAAAATCGATACCAGTCGTACAATTAAATATCTTTCTCAAAAACCACTAAAGACTTCAATCGGTGTAGCTGTTGGAGGTAAAGGATTTGACGAGAAAAGTCTATATGTTACTGTTGAGGACGGAATAATAAAATTGCCTATTCTAAAATAAGTATTATTTTGTTGTTTCCAAACTTGACAGCTTAAGTAAAATGACTATAATAGTTATCATAAATTCAATAATTAGTATTCAGAGGGATAATCTAAATTTAAAAAAGGAATGTGATATACGAGAAAAATGATTAGAGGGAGGTTTTAATGAATAAAAACATTCTTATATTCTCTATTGTTGTTATAACTTCTGGTTGGATAGGATTGGTTCTTGATGTGTTATTACAAAATGACTTTACTCAGGGAATAGGACTTTTACTTTTTATACTATCTCCTTTATCAATGTCGGTTTTACTTACATTAATAGAAAAGAAGAAACTAAAATCAATTGGTTTGAAGTTAAATTTTAGAAACAATATTAAATGGTATATACTATGTCTATTCTTTGATTTTTTTGTTCTTGGTTTTATCTATTGTTTGGGTTTAGTATTCAATGGAATTGAAGCTTCTAAAACTTCAAATATCTTCTCGGTGATTTTATTAACTGCAATTTATGCAATTCCAACCACATTCCTTAAAAATATTTTTGAAGAGTTTGGTTGGCGTGGATATCTTGCTCCGAGACTACTTGAAGATAATAACAAAGCACAAAATCATCTTTTTATATCAATAATATGGGCAACTTGGCACTTACCCTATTGGCTGTTCTTCTTAAATAGAGAATTCTTATTATCAAATACACCATATGGAATTACTTTAACCATAATAATTAGCTACATAGCTTTATTCTTTTTAGCAGTTATATATGATAATATTCGACTTATTACGAATAGTATATGGCCCGGAGTAATAATTCACACTATGTTCAATGTATTAGCAATGTCATATTATCAAAACCTTCAATATAAGGCGTCAAGTGGATGGTTGTTTGCTCCGACATATGGAGTTATTTATTTAATAATAATTCTCTTTGTAAGCGCCCTTTTTCTAAGAAAGGGATATAAAACATAATAAAAAATGAAGTGGTGTGGGCTTAGTGGTCAATAATTAGGGGTTGAGATTTAGAAAAAAAAATTTCTCTGTGGTCTCTGCGTCTCTGTGTGAGATTAATTTTGGGGTTGTGTGGTTGGGTTTTAAAAGCAATAATATAATAATATAAAGTTTTTCTCTGTGGGTTTTTTGTTTCTCTGTGTCCTCTGTGGTTATTACCGTAGATTCTTCGAATCTAAGTTGAGTCGTCAAATAATTGAGTGGTTGAGTAGGGAAAAACAAAAAAGCTATTCGTGTTATTTGTGCAATTTGTTGTTTATAATTCTTGGGGAGGTGAGTTTTAATAAACAATAATAATTTTGTTGTTTTTCTTTGTGCCTTAGTGCCTTCGTGGCTAATCTTCTTTACCGGAAATCAATTTCGAAAATTCCTCCTCCCCTACAATTTTAACACCCAACTCTTTTGCCTTCTTAAATTTTGAACCCGGATTCTCACCGGAAACAACATAATCAGTATTCTTAGATACCGAATTTACTGCCCTTCCTCCTAATTTTTCAACTAAATCCTGTGCAACTCTGCGGCTATACTTCTCCAACTCCCCGGTAAAAACAAAACTCTTACCGCTTAAAGGAAGATTCTCTTCTTTATTGGTCTCGCCCTCCATCGTAACACCTGCTTTTTTGAGCTTTTCTATAACGGAAAGGTTCTTTTTGTTACGGAAAAAAGAAACAACCGAAGTTGCTGTATTCTCACCTATTCCTTTTATTTCCAATAATTCTTCTAATGTCGCATCCCTTAACTTATTTATTAAAGGAAATGCACTTGCAAGCAATTTAGCATTATAAGTACCGACAAAAGGTATACCCAGAGAAAATATTAAACGGTCAAATAATCTTTTTTTGCTGTTTTCAATACCAATTAGAAGGTTTTCCGCAGATTTTTTTCCCATACGTTCAAGTTCCTCAACATCAACTTGTTTTAAATAATAAAGATCAGCATAATTAGAAAGCAAATGTTTTTCCACTAATTGATCAACAAGAACTTCACCCAGTCCATCTATATTCATACCATCCCTGCATCCATAATGCAGTATACGCTTCTTTACCTGAGAAGGACACTGAATATTGATACACCTATAATAAACTTCACCTTCGGGACGTATAAGCTTTTCCCGGCAAACCGGACATTTCTCCGGAAATTTAAATTTTTTCACGTTTCCACGCCTCGCATCTTTATCTACTCCTACAACATGAGGAATTATATCTCCGCCTTTCTCAATAAATACTTCATCTCCCACCCTAATATCTTTTCTTTCGATCTCATCCTTATTAAAAAGAGATGAACGTGATACCGTAGTGCCAGCTACAAAAACCGGTTCAAGCATAGCAATTGGAGTAGCAATGCCGGTTCTTCCAATAGATACTTCTATATCGTTTAAGCGGGTAACTTTTCTTTCAGCGGGAAATTTAAAAGCTACAGCCCAGCGCGGAGATTTTGATGTTGAACCTAGCATATCTCTAACTCGAAGATCGTTGATTTTAAAAACAAGACCATCCGTTTGGTATGGAAGACTAAATCTTTTAACATTCCATTCTTTTATCAAATCTTTTGAAAATTCAATGCTATTTCGAACTTCACGAAAAGGACTAACCTTAAATCCGATCTTTTCCAAAATATCCAGTACTTCCCTGTGTGTTTTAATATAATCGGGTAAGTTTCCGTACGAGTGAACATAAATATCAAGATTCCTTTCTGCTACGATTTTTGAATCAAGGCTCTTAAGCGTGCCCGCGGTGGCATTCCTGGGATTCGCGAATAGCTGTTCTTCTTTTTCTTCTCTCTCTTTATTTAACTTTAAGAAAGAAGCATTTGGCATAAAAACTTCACCTCTAACCTCAAGCCGGGTATACTTATCTCCGTTATTCAACAATTCAAGCGGTACACTTTTTATTGTTTTTAAATTCTGGGTTATATCATCACCCACAACTCCATCTCCCCGGGTTGAGCCTCGAATAAATTTACCATACTCGTACTCGAGCGAAACAGCCACTCCATCGATCTTCTGTTCTATAACCCATTCAAGTGTACCAATTTTGCTCTCAAGGTGTCTGAACACTCTTTTCTCGAATTCTTCAAGTTCTTTCTCATCGTATGTATTATCAAGAGACAACATCGGTGGTTCGTGACTAACATGAGAAAAACTCTCTAAGGGCTTTCCTCCTACCCGTTCCGTTGGAGAATAAGGATCTTTCATTTCAGGATATTTACTTTCAAGATCCTTCAATTTTTTAAACAATGAATCGAATTTGAAATCGGAAATTTCAGGTTGATTTAAGACATAATAGTTGTAATTGTGATAACGTATATTCGCTCTAAGTTGCTCTATCTCTTTTTTTACTTCATCGGGGTTATTTTTGTCCGGCATAGTTCACGTACTCGGAACCAAAAGCATTGTAGCCGTACTACATATTTTGCCCAAAATACTACTCCCTACTTACTATTCCCTATTCACGTAGAAAATCAGTCCATTTGTTTTCTTAAAAACGTCGGAACATCAAGATCTTCAATTGATTTTCTATCTCTTATAAATGCAGGACTATCAAAAATTTCCAGATTTTCCTTCAATTTATTCAGTTCGCTGAGCCCGTCAAAATCTCTTGCAGTTGAGATTCCTCTGAAATCTATCTTATCAATTTCGTCTTTTTCCGGTTCTCCTATACCTGTAGCAATCAATGTTATTTCCGCCTCGGTGCGGTTTTCTTCAAAAACCACTCCCATAAATATATCGCTATCTTCATCATCCGCTCCCACAGCTTCCCTTATAACCTCCATAGCTTCTTTCATTTCTTTTAGAGTAAAATCTTCCTTATCGACTGTAAAATTAACAAGAGCTGCCTTCGACTGCGATATATCCGTATCCTCAAGTAGAGGCGAATTGATAGCTCCCTGAGCAGCCTCTAAAGCCTTGTTCTCACCAGATGCTCTTCCCATTCCCATCAGAGCTTTACCTCTTTTGGACATTATAGTTTTGACGTCCGCAAAATCCAAACTCCAATAAGCGTCTTTAAGCAATAGTCCACTGATACTTTTAACTGCTTTCATCAAAACATCCATCGACACTTCACTCAAAGCTTTCGCAAGAGACATATTTCCCATGCTCATTAATCTATCATTAGGAACTACAAGCAACGTGTCAACAACCGGAGAAATAGCTTGTATGCCTTTTTTAGATTTTTTAATCCTACTCGATTCATAATAGAAGGGCGTTGTAACTACGCCAACAGTCAAAACACCTTTTTCCTTCGCAAGAGAAGCAATAACAGGAGCTGCCCCTGTACCTGTTCCCCCTCCCATTCCTGCGGTAATAAATAACATATCAATATCTTCGGTCAACACCTGCAAATCATCGATACTTTCCTCTGCCGCCTGTCTTCCTAGTTCGGGGTCTCCACCTGTACCTCTGCCCTTGGTTAACTCCTTGCCAATCTGAATCTTATCATTGGTGGGGACCAAATTTATGTCCTGAACATCTGTATTAACCACCCAGAAATCAACACCAGACATGCCTCCTTCCATCATAGTAGTTACAGCATTTCCGCCACAACCACCCACTCCAACAACTCTAATCTTAGCTGGACTATTAGTTTTACCTTTAGATTTGAACATTGAGCCTCCTTTTTAAAAAAACTCTTCAAACCACTGATTCATTCTTTTTAAAACGGAATCAAACATACTCTTTCCCTGGATTTTTCTTAAATTCTCCCCTGAATTCTCTGCTCCATATTTTATAAGCCCAACCGATGTAGCAAAAGACGGATCAGAAACCGCATCGCGTAAGCCCACTATTTCTTCAGAAGGTACACCTACTCTGACCGGCAAACCAAATATATCCTCAGAAAGTTCTGTAATACCTTCCAGCTTAGCGGTTCCACCGGTTAAAACAATTCCCGCAGAGAGCATTTCATACAACGGATCCCCGCTAAGCTCTCTGTGAGCTAATGTCATTATTTCTTCCATTCGTGGTTTTACAATTTGCTGTAATAAATCAAGTGTTACCTGCTTATCTCTTACACCTGACATTCCCTTTACCGAAATCATTTCTTTCCTTTTCTCTTCCAAAAGCTCCTTAACTGTTCCGTATTTGATCTTTACTCTTTCCGCTTCCGTATAAGAACATCTGAGTCCTACTCCAATATCGTTCGTAACATTCTCTCCGCCCAGGCCAATCACAGAAGTCTTCCTTAAACTACCGTTATAAAACACAGCCAAATCAGTTGTACCGCCTCCGATATCAATAAGAATAGCTCCTGCTTCTTTCTCATCATTAGATAAAACAGCATATGAAGATGCAAGCGGCTGAAGGACTATATCGTTAACTTCGTAGCCGGCCTTATTAACACATTTGCAAATATTCTTAGCAGAAGTAACCGCACCAGTTACAATCACCACACTTGCTTCCAATCTCTGAGCAAACATTCCGACGGGGTCGTCGATACCTCCCTGACCGTCCAGAACAAAATCGGTAGGTATAATATGAATCACTTCCCTATCTACGGGTAAAGCCATTGATTTAGCACCTTCCAAAACTCTCTCGACATCTTCTCGGGTAACCTCATTATCCGGTCCTGTTACTGCTACAACCCCCCTACCCTGGATATTTCTTATATGATCTCCCGCGATCCCGGTAAACACGCCATTAGTTTCTTTACCTGCCATCATCTCTGCTTCCCTCGTTGCTTTCAGTATAGATTGAACCGTCTTATCTATGTTGATAACAATCCCCTTACGTAATCCTTCCGAGGGATATTTGCCGACACCTATAACGTTAACCTTACCCCCTTTAGCTTCAGCAATAACAGAAGCAATTTTTGTTGTACCAAGATCCAAACCTACTACAATTCCATTTCCATCACCCAATTATTACCTCCTTAGAATCACCATATCTTTGAATCTAAAGTCAAGTTTTCCTCTAAACTCATCTTTATTATTCCCCAATATACGTTTCAATATTTCGTACTTCCTCTCAAATTCGTCGTTTCCCCATATAACTTCAAAGTTTGAACACTTTGTTCTTACTTCTCCGGAATTGACCTGCATTTTATCAATAGTAAACGAAGTTACAATTTTAAAAATTCTAATTGCCTGTGCTACCTCTTTTTCTCCAACTTCTTTGGCAAGCTCAACAATAGGCAGAGAATCAGCTCTATCCGAATCAAAGGCAAGACCCTCTCTATCCAAAACTTTTCCACTAGTACCCGCAATTTGAACTACCGGCACTCTTGGAGTTACCTCTATCTTTAGTTTACTTAAAATATTCCTATGCAAACTAACTGACTCTACCCAGGAAAGAGATTCTATCGACTCTCTTAATTCTTTTAAATCATCAAGTTCGATTTTCTTAACTGTCTTTCCGATTTCATTTTTCCTGGCTTCTGTAACTTCCTGTGAATAATTTATATGCGCTTCATCAACAGGAAAAGAAACCATAAGTATTCTGTACAAAAAATACATTAATATAAGTATTAATAAATAACGTATCTTAAACCTGGATTTCTTTTTCTTTGCCAATTACCTTTACCTCCAGTTCTAAAGTAATACCAAAATCTTTTTTAATTTTATCCTTAACACATTTAATTAATTCAATGAAATCTTTAGTCGTAGCGTCCGGTCGCGTAAGAAAATAATTGCAATGTTTCTCCGAAATTTTCGCACCTCCGATACTCATTCCCTTAAGACCAGCCTTTTCTATCAATTCACCCGCAGATGAAGTTTCAGGGTTCTTAAAAACTGACCCACAGGAACCAATATCATGAGAAAGAACTGGTTGTTTTTTTCTTCTAAGTTCAATTATTTCTATAATTTTATTTTCAATTTCATCTTTTTCTTTTTCGCTCAAGGAAAACTCAACCTCAAGAACAATTTTATCTGAAAGATTGGATTGTCGGTAGCCAAATTGCATATCTTCAATTCTAACCTCCTCTCCATCTCTCAAAACCCTGGCAGCTTTAATATAATCTCCTATTTCACAATCAAAAGCACCCGCATTCATAACACAAGCCCCACCAACACTTCCCGGAATACCAACAAGTGATTCGATACCGGAAAGAGAAGATTCCTTTGCAACTTTTATTACTTCCGACAAACCGGCTCCTGCCTGAGCAATAATCTTAGTTTCATTAACTTCAATTTTTTTCATATTTTCCGTGCTTATAACTACACCGGAAAAGCCTTCATCTGAAAAGACTATGTTTGAACCTTTACCCACAATTAAATTTGCAAGACCATCTTTCTCTGCAAAAGATAAAGCTTTAGAGATATCATCTGTATCCGTCGCCATCAGAAAATATCTTGCCTTTCCCCCAAGATGTAGTGAACTATGAAAGGACAAGGGTTCATCTAACATAAGCTTACCTTTTGTTTCTAATTCCATTTAATATATCCTCTGCGATTTGATAGATATTTCCCGCACCAAGCAGAAGTATCATGTCTCCTTTCGAAAGCTGTGGAAGCAGGAATTTAGTAATATTTTCTTTATTCTCGATGTATTCCACATCCTTATGCCCAAAATTTTCACACTGTTTTTTTATTATTTCACCGGTAACACCGGGTATTGGTTCCTCGCGCGCCGGATAAATATCGGTAATGATAACTTTATCAGCCTGAAAAAAAGCTTTCCCAAATTCTTTTTTGAGCAATATAGTCCTCGAATATAAATGCGGTTGAAATACTGCCACTATTCTCCCATCCCAACCTTCCCTTGCCCCGGAAAGAGTGGCCTGGATCTCCCTCGGATGATGAGCGTAATCGTCTACAACAAGAATTCCTTTTTCAAACCCCCGTTTTTCAAATCTTCTGGCAATACCGCTGCATTTACTTATTCCTTCCTTAATACTTTTTGAATCAACACCTAACTCCAAAGCAACAGAACAGGCAGCTATAGCATTAATTACGTTGTGCTTACCCGGAAGATTGACTTTAATATTTTTTATTCGATCACCATTTGAAATAAGATCAAAGCAATGAGCAAAACCCTCTCTCCTTATATTCGTTCCTTTTACATCTGCATTGGGAGAAAGCCCAAAAGTGATAACTTTTCGCTCTATTTCCGTGAGAATAGAAAGAGAAACAGGATCATCCATAGAGAGATGCACAGCTCCATAAAACGGTACAGAATTTGCAAACTTCTTAAACGCATCTTTAATATCATCAATATCTTTATAAACATCAAGGTGTTCAAGGTCAATATTCGTAATAACCACCACAGTAGGGAAGAGTTTTAAAAAAGAACGATCACTTTCATCTGCTTCAGCCACCAGGTACTCGCTTTCCCCTAATCTCGCATTATTCCCCGTACTTCTAAGTATTCCACCCACAATTATAGTAGGATCAAGCTTCTTCTCTCTTAAAATTGACGATACAAGAGAAGTAGTAGTTGATTTACCATGAGTTCCCGCAACGGCTATAGAAAATTTCATTCTCATTAACTCACCTAACATCTCAGCTCTTCTGCTAATTGTTATATTAGTTTTGTTAGCTTGTTTTAATTCTACGTTATCCTTGGACAGGGCAGAGGTATAAACAACGACATCTGCATTTCCAACATTATTTTTATTATGTGGTATAGAAATCTTTATTCCTAATTTTTTAAGTCTTTTTGTATTCTCAGATTCTTTGATGTCACTACCCGTAACTTCAAAACCCATATTATGGAGTAGTTCGGCAATACCGCTCATACCGATACCGCCAATACCGACGAAGTGCACTTTTTTAAACCTTCCGAACATACCTTAAAATCCTTTCGGCTACTTTTTTTGTCGAAGCATTTTTATCGCCGGTAATTTTTTGGCCATAAAGCCTTTCTATTAATTCCGGAAAATTTTTCACTTCCACTTCTTTTTCTCTCCTTATTATTATATTGTTTTTCTTAAACGCAAGTCTTTTTGCGTTAAAAAATTGATGATCTCTATAAGCATAAGGGTATGGAATCAATATGGCTGGAATACCGGTATTTTCAATCTCTGCAGTAGCTACTGCTCCTGCCCTTGAAATAATTACATCACTCAGGGAATAAGCAAGATCCATTTTATCTATAAATGAAAATTGTCTAACCAATTCAAAATCAGCAACTATTTTAAAATCTCCTCTCTGAATAATATATTGCCAGTCTTTATTCATCAAAGGAATTAAATCCTCAGAAAGTCGGGCGAGAAATTTTGCACCACGGCTCCCTCCGATTACCAGTAATGTTTTTTTACCCGGTCTTAGAGAAAAATAATTAATGGCTTCTCCATATTTCCCTCGCGTAAGGTTTTCTCTCAAGGGAATACCTGTCACAACTTTTTTCTTTCCCCCGAGAGAGGAAAAAACTCCCCGGTAAGGTAAAAACACTTCCCTTGAAAAACGAGAGAGCAAATCAACAGCTTTCCCCGGCTTTGAGTCAAGAACAAGAGTGAAAATGGGAACTCTTAACATAGCTCCAGCCAACCCAACAGGTAACGAAGCGTACGATCCCGTGTGAAATATTGCGCATGTTCGCATGCGCAATATTAACCATATCGAAATAAAAAACCCGGGAATAAAACGTAAAATAAAAATAATTTTCCCTAATATATTCTTATTTACCCAACCTACTGTTGGAAGGAGAAACATATCTTTCATATCAACAAAATCTTTCTCAAGCCCAGAACTGCTTCCGATATATATCACTTTGTACCCTCTTTTCTCTATTTCGCGAGCGACTGCGAGAGCCGGATAGATGTGGCCTCCTGTTCCCCCACCTGATATTATTATACTTTTTTTCGATCGAGACAATAACACCTCCTGCCATATATGCCATTATTAAAGCGGTACCACCACTGGATATAAAAGGTAATGGTATACCGGTAACCGGAACAATCCCCAGGGATACATAAATATGAATCAGAGCATAAACGCCTATAAATGAAACAAGACCCAACCCCAACAAAGAAGAATATTCATCCGTTGCTCTCAAACTTGACCTTATGGCGCTTATAAAATAGATAATAAACAAAACAACTATAACAAGACATCCCGTAAACCCCAACTCTTCACCAATTATCGAGAATATGAAATCCGAATCGGGTAAAGGGATATAAAAAAATTTCTCCATTCCACTACCCAGACCCAAACCCGAAAAACCACCCTGGGAAATAGCCTGAACAGTAACTATTACAGATTCACTATTCATATGATTGGTTATTCTACTTATCGCATATCCCTCACGCGTTACAAATAACACTCCTATAAGCAACATCACGGTAAAGAAAGCTGCTACTTTTCCATCATTAGTACCATTCAAAAATAACATAATCGTACCAATAACTAAAGTAAGAAAAGCCATCGAATAATCTGGCTGAATAACAATTAAACCCATAATAACGGAAATTACAAGAATAGATATTCCAAAATCTCTTTTTTTTGCAAAAAAAACAATAATAGCAAACTGGGCAAAGATAGAAGGTTGAAAGGAAAATCTTGCATTAAACACCCGAATCGCCAACCATCTTCTCGCCCCATTAATTTCCAACCCATAAAAATATGTTAGTATAAGTAAAACGGCTGCAAGTCCAATAAAAAACAAATTGAATTGTTCCCAGAATTTTAACTTTATTTTCGAAGTAAGAAAAAATACGCTAACCCCAAAAACAAATATAATCAACTGTTTAATAAAAGGAATCGGAACCATACTTTTATAAATAGAGATACCTGAACTTGCGGAAAAGACCATAACGAGTCCGAAACCACCAAGCAATAACGGAATCACCTCTATCAATCCTATTTTTATTCCTTTCCATTTATACATACATTTCTCTCACTATTTTTTTAAAGACATCTCCCCTTTCGCTAAAGTCTCTGTACCAATCAAAACTTGAAGCACCCGGAGATAGAATTATTCTATCGTATTTCAAATTTAAAGCTTTCTTTACGGCATCTTCCATTGAAAAAGCAAATACAAAATCTGTGAAGCCTATATTTTTTAAACTATCAGCAATTAATTCGCTCGATTCCCCAATAAGAACAGCGAACTTAGTTAACCTTTTTACCGCATTAACAATAGGACTAATATCCTCAACTTTCGTCCGCCCGCCCACAATAACACATGAATCAGGAAAACATTCAAGAGATTTAACGAAAGCAACAGGATTGGTACACATTGAGTTATTAATAATCCATAAATCTTCCCGCCTCAAAACTGTCTCCATCCTGTGCTGGACCCCTTTAAACGATTTAATCCGCTCTCGAATATGCTCCCATTCTAATCCGACAATATTACCGATAAGCGCAGCAATCATTCCATCTTCAACAAATGCGCTTCCCGGCATAAACAGATCATCCTTACTGAAAATGAGTTTATCATCTTTATCTTTTACAAACGCCGAACCGTTAAAATAAATATCGCTTTTCTCTCTAAGCGAAAAATATAAACTCTTTGAAGGTAAATTAAGAGAAGCCAATTTAGGATCATCTCTATTCAGTATAGAATAATCTTCAGAATTTTGATTCTTAAAAATATTTAATTTCGCGTTTAAATATTCTTTAAAATTGGCATGCCTGTCCAGATGATCAGGAGAAACATTAACTATCGCAGAGATCCAGGGATGAAACATTTTAATTCTCTCCAATTGATAGGAAGAAACTTCTATAACGGTTATAGAGCCATTTCCACTCTCACCGACAAGACTACTCAAAGGTGTTCCCGGATATATGTTTCCTCCAAGAAGGACTTTGTCATTAAGTGAACCTTTTAGTATATGATGCGTCATAGCAGCCGTTGTGGTTTTACCATTAGTACCCGTGATTGCCACGATTTTTCCTTTTATATATCTTGAAGCAAACTCTATCTCACCTATAACAGGCACTCCCTTTTCTCTGGCTTTCAAAAGTAGAGGGATATTCAAGGGTACCCCAGGAGAAACGATCAATAAATCCATTTCAAGCAATTTCTCGGTATGCCCGCCTGACTCATTCGGATATGGGATAGAAGAACTGCCTTGAGTCAAATCACTCACAAAAGGCGTTTCTCCGATACTCTCAATCAATTTCGAAACTGCCTGTCCACTTCTCCCATAACCAATAACACCAATCATTTTTGCACCTCTATCTTATTTTTAACGTACTGAGTCCAAGTAAAGCAAACATAATACCCCAAATCCAGAATCGAATTACCACCTTTGATTCTTGCCAACCCTTAAGCTGAAAATGATGATGAATAGGAGCCATCTTAAAAATTCGCCTACCAGTCAATTTAAACGAGGCAACCTGAAGAATGACTGATACTGTTTCTATAACAAAAACACCTCCAATCACGAACAATAAAAATTCATGTTTCAGAAGAATCGCCATCAACCCCAATATTCCACCAATGGCTAACGAACCCGTATCACCCATAAAAATCTCCGCCGGATGCGAATTAAACCATAAAAATCCAATAGCAGAACCAATAAACGCAGCACAGAATACTGTTATTTCTCCACTTCCTGGAATATAAAGTAGATTAAGATATTCCGCAAATTTTACATTACCCGTAACATAAGCAATAAAAGCAAAAGCTACAGTTATAATACCGGAGAGCCCAATTGCAAGCCCATCCATCCCGTCTGTTATATTAACTGCATTAGTTGTTCCTATTATTACAAAAATAATGAAAGGTATATAAAAATAACCAAGATCAATAAAAACGTTTTTAAAGAAAGGTGCTATTGTCAATGTTTCATAACCGCTTTTAAGAGGAAAAAAAACAAACATAAGACCTATAAAAACGGCAGGAATAACCTGTATTACTATTTTGCTCAAAACACTAAAACCATCACCTCTTTTACCCTTGATATAATCATCGAAAACCCCAAAAATACCCATCCATATGGTAATACCTATAAGATAGATAATAAAAGGATTTTTTATATCCGTCCAGAGCAAAACAGAAATAAGAAGAGAAACTATAATTAAAAGTCCACCCATAGTAGGAGTCCCACTTTTTTCATTATGAGTATCCTTTATCCATTTAGAAATAGATTCCGTTATTTCTTTACTTTTAAGAAAAGCAATAAATTTTCTTCCGAACAATAATGAAATCAAAAGTGAAGTAATTGCAGCGTAAGCGGAGCGAAATGTTATATATCGCAAAAGATTAAAAACAATAAAATCTTCCCTTAGAGGGTAGAGTAAGTAAAACAATGCTCCTCCTTCTTTAATTGTTCAACCAGGGTTTCAAGTTTTAACGCCCTAGAAGATTTAAACAATATTGTATCTCCCTTACTAAGTATTCTCTGAAGTATAACAAGGGCTTCTTCCTTATTAGAAGCAAGGATACCGCCAGGGAAACCTTCAACAAAACCTTTAGCCTCGGCACCAATGGCGATCAGGTCATGAACTCTAAACCTAAGCTTTTCTCCCGTCTCTTTATGAATGGAAAAACTGCCTTCCCCTAATTCCAACATCGGACCAAGGACAACCACTTTTCTGCCCGGCATAAGAGAAAGAAAAGAAACAGCATTCAAGAGAGAATCCGGATTACTATTATAAGTATCGTCTATAATATTAAACTTCTCCGTTCTTTTAATTTCCATCCTATGAGGTGCCCTTTCTACACTCTTAAGTCCTTCTTGAATATTCCCGGGTGAAATCCCATAATAAAGAGCAACAGAAACAGCCAACATGGCACATCTCAATATACCCAGAGTAGGCAATTTGATCCAAAAATCCATTTCCTTGGTAGAAAAAATAGTACCATCAATAGATTCCTGTAAAATATTAAAAGTAATATCATTACCTTCCAAGAACCCCACTTTGATAATTTTGCTTTTATTGATATTACCTAGAAGAGGGTCATCTCCATTAACGAATAAAGGTCCTTTAAGCCCTGTCATAATATCAATTTTTTCCTTCAAAACTCCCTTTTTATCTTTGAAAGCTACCAGGTGAGCCGAACCAATTCCCGTAATTAAACCAATATCAGGCTCTACAATTTCCGATAGCCTCTTTATCTCACCAAATTGATTCGTACCTAATTCTAAAACCGCGATTCTTTCATTTTCTAATCTAAATATATTTAAAGGCACCCCAATAAGATTATTATAATTTTTAAAACTTACCAATGTAGAATAATTTCTACTAAAAATCGAACCTATAAATTCCTTTGTAATGGTTTTTCCGTATGACCCGGTAACTGCTATCGCGAAAATATTAGTTTCTTTTCTATAATAAGATGCCAAATCCCCTAAACTTCTAAGAGTATCTTCAACCAGAATAAATTCCCCTCTTTTTACTTCTTTCGCGACAACAGCCGGAAGCTTTGATTTACGGGCAGCATCGAGGGCAAAATCATATCCGTTAAAATTTTCTCCTTCCAGAGCAAAGAAAAGCTCGCTCTTTTTAATGGTTCTCGAATCCACGGATACACCGCTTAAAGTCCTACCATCTAACCCATTCTTTCCGAAGTATTTACCGTTCAATACCTCAACAGCTTTTTTAAGTTCTATTTCTCTCATAATTATAAAACTCCATTATACATTTTTTATCAGAAAAAGGAATTTTCTTGCCTTTTATCGCCTGATAATCTTCGTGTCCCTTTCCGGCAACAAGCACAAAATCTCCTTCTTCCGCAATAGACAGAGCTTTAAAAATTGCTTCTTTTCTATCTTTTAATCTAATGGCTTTTTTGGGTTCAATCCCTTCGAATATATTATCGATTATATCATCCGGATCCTCATCTCTGGGATTATCCGATGTAACAATCGTCACATCGGAAAGTGCCGAAACAACAGCACCCATCAACCCTCTCTTCCCTTTATCTCTATGTCCTCCCGCTCCAAAAACGGTTATTATCCTCAACGGATTATATTCTTTAAGCGAAGATATAACAGAAGACAAAGCGTCAGGAGTATGGGCGTAATCGACAAAAACCGAAACTCCTTCAGGCGATTTGACCCTTTCCAGTCTACCGGGAGGAATGGGCGCCGCTACTATACGCTTTTTAATCTCGGAATCGCTTAAGTTTTCCATTATCCCTACAACTACCGCTGCAAGAACATTCCAGGTATTAAAACTTCCAACAAGCGGGCTAAAAACTTCAAGTGTTCTTCCCAATCCTTCTATTTTCAAATTAAACCCTTTTCCCGAATTCTGCAGTAGTTGCCCTATAACATTGCCTCTTTTGAATCCGAAAGTCACAACTTTCGAATTCGAATTTTTAATGAAATATGGAGCATTTGGGTCGTCAGCATTTATTAAGGCTATTTTGTCCTCTCCCAAACCTTGAAAAAATTTCGCTTTAGCTGAGCGATAATTTTCAAAATTCTTATGGTAATCTAAATGGTCTCTGGTAATATTCATAAATATAGCGTAATCAAAATCGATATCCGAAACTCTACTTTGATCAAGACCTATAGAAGAGACCTCAAGAATAGCCGTCTCAACGCCCATTTTATAAGCCCCGGCAATTTCTCTATGCAATAGAAGTGCCGAGGGAGTAGTATTTACAACTTTTACATTACTACTTATGCCCATATACTTCACTGTGCTAAAACAAACAGAATTCGGGAAAAGAGCAGAAAGGAGGTAAGAGGTTGTAGTCTTGCCATTTGTTCCTGTAACACCTATAATTTTTAACTTCTGCGAAGGATTTCCATAATAATTGGAAGCAATTCTAGAAAAAGCCTTCCTTGCATTTGGAACAAGAATATACGGAATATC
>Ga0315543_1000830_pt1 | contig 35830 bp, 34 predicted proteins | sample SalMarSW160210MG_2_FD_203098 | JGI IMG/M metagenome (GOLD analysis project Ga0315543, IMG submission 203098) | Salt marsh sediment microbial communities from the Plum Island Ecosystem LTER, Massachusetts, United States - Salt Marsh Sediment SW1601-210 ...
ATATTCAATCCCCAGCATTTCAGTTATCCTTGTGTTAAACAATGTCTTACCTCCCTTTTCAGAAATTTGCCCCATTATACCTCATTTTTTGAGCCATATCGCCCTTATAGGAAGTTTGACTAATAAAACCCCGATTGAGTACTATATAATGCAAATTTTCGTTTTTCACCCACTGAACTAAAATTCTAAAGGAGGATGCTATTTATGGACTTCGAGACGCTTTTATTATCACAGGAGGACAAAATTCTGTATGTCATCTTGAACAGACCCGAAAAAAGGAACGCAATCAATCTCCAGATGTTAGATGACCTTGAGCAATGCATGACCGAGGTAGCCGCTAAGAATGATGTTGGGGCAGTGATCATTCAGGGGGAAGGAAAAGCATTCAGCAGCGGCACAGACTTAACTGAATTAGGAGAACTGGCACAGCAAGGCGGTGATGTCCAGGACTTTCGAGCATCATTGAGGAAACTTCAGAGAGCATTTTCACAGATAGAATATCTTGAGAAAGCGGTTATCGCAGCAATTCATGGATATGCCCTGGGGGGAGCATTTGAATTGATGCTAGCCTGTGACCTCAGAGTCGCTTCTGAAGAAGCAAGATTTTCCATACCTGAGGTGACTTTAGGCATAATCCCAGATTTAGGTGGCTCAAATAGACTTTCCAGAATAGTAGGCACAGGCAGGGCAAAGGAACTCATCCTGACCGGCAAGATGATTTCTGCCGCAGAAGCGGAAAGAATCGGGCTGATAAACAAGGCCGTCCCTATAGAACAACTGCGAGATACTGCTAGAGCTTGGGCAGAGGAAATCATGAAGAACCGACCATTAGCGGTGGGACTGGCAAAGAGAGCCATTGATATGAACTTTTCGTTAGGCACATCCGAGGGACTTGAACTGGCAGGCATCGTTCAGAGTCTCCTTATTTTCGGTGAGAACTTCAGACAGGGAATTACGGAAAGAGGTGCTCAACCTAAAACAACTGCTTGAGTGTCACGGAGCAATGGACGCCAGCCAGAACAGGAGGTTTTTATGACTGCATTACTGGATATACTGGGATGTCGTTACCCTATCATTCAGGGACCAATTGGTGCCATGAATAGCTCGAAGCTAGTAGCAGCCATTTGTGAGGCGGGAGCTTTCGGGATGCTTGCTATGGGGTTCATGAGCGACCTGCAGGAAGCGAAGCGCCTGGTAAGAGAGGTCCAGGAGCTGACCGATAAACCTTTCGGGGCAAATCTCTCGATCATGAACCCGGCAAATCAAAATATCCTAGAGATACTGGCAGATGCCGGGGTAAAAGTTGTCACCACTTCAGCAGGTTCTCCTCGACATATCTATCCGCAAATCCATGCCCTAGGGATGAAAGGAATGCATGTTGTCCTTACCTTTCCTCATGCCATGAAGGCCATAGACGCCGGTGTCGATGGACTGGTTGCCTCGGGATTAGAGTCGGGGGGTCTTCGCTCTAGTGGTCCTGAATCCACCACCATGGTTCTCGTCCCATTGGTGGTAGACCATGTAAGTGTCCCGGTGGTCGCCGCCGGAGGCATTGCTGACTCACGCGGCTACCGTGCTGCTCTAGCCCTCGGTGCTCAAGGAGTACAGGTGGGCACATGCTTTATAGCCTCTGAGGAAAGCCCTGCCCCCACACAATGGAAGAATGGTATACTCAATTGTGGCGATGGAGACACCAGACTCCTTCCTGTGGGAAACATCAATATACGAGTTATCATCAATCCCAAGCTCAAGGAGAAGATGGATAATCCTGATGTGGACGTTGCTCAGGAGTACAATTTAATGAACGCCCCTCGAGCCTGGAATAGCGGAGACTTTGCCCTCTTCCCGGCAGGCGGAGGACAGGTGAGCGCTCTGATTAAGGAGATTAAACCGGTAAAGGCGATTATAGAACAGATGGTTTCAGAAGGGCGCTAACTGTTTAACAGGAAATCATCCTCCACCATCTCCGAGCACTCTGAGTTTTACCAGCAGGCATCACCCATGTTCTTAAGCCCTCCCTGCCAACATATTGCTTTACAACTTTTCATCATCGGGTTAGAATAGAATAGAGTTTTTGCGGGTGTAACTCAGCGGTAGAGTGCTTGCTTCCCAAGCAAGTTGTCGTGGGTTCGAGCCCCATCACCCGCTGTGGAGAAATAAACAAAGAGTTATGCGGATAAAACTGAAGACCGACCAACTAAGTAAACTAGCACAACACCTCCCTTTTGAGGTGATGCTAGACCAACCCAGAGATGTTAAGGGCTTTCTGGAAATACTGGGACACGATATGCCCTGGGATGAAGTTGGACTTAGCAAATTTGGTGACCCTGTTAGAAAGCCGAACAGGGTTACCTTCGACGTTGAGGTGATTGACGGCGGATTCATCTGTGACGTGCATCCATCATTTGCCTGCTATATCTCCGATCTACTAACGCAGAAATAAACGCGATGGGCCGTTAGCTCAGTTTGGTAGAGCACCTGACTTTTAATCAGGGTGTCGTGGGTTCGAGTCCCACACGGCTCATTCGAAAGCCAGCAGGTGCATTTGACTATCAAGAAATTTCTCCAGATGTTGCATCAAGCTGCATAACTGCACCGGTTCACTTTGATTTCAATTTATTTGTGATATCTTCCTTCAGTATATTTTTCAAGATTTTGCCGCCTTGGTCTTTAGGTATCTCCTTCGTAATTTCAAGCCGTTGTGGAAGCTTATACACAGCGATACTCTTTTGCTTCATAAATGAAGTTAATTCACCCAGGGTGACTGTTTCTCCTTCCTTAGGAGCTACATAAACACAGATCTTTTCACCCAATCTTTCATCAGGCATCGCTATCGCTGCTGCATCCAGAACCTTAGGATGTCCGAGAAGGATATTTTCAACCTCCTGTGCACTGATATTCAACCCGCCTCGAATTATGATATCCTTTTTTCTGTCAACAAAACTAATGAAATTCCCTTCCTTTATTCGGAACAAGTCTCCTGTGCGAAGGAACCCCTGTTTATCAAATGCCTTTTCTGTCAAGTCAGGCCGTCTAAAGTAACCCGATATTACATTCGGACCTTTATAAAGTAGTTCTCCTACATCGCCCACTTCAGTTATCTCCTCGCCAGTCTCAGGGTCCAGGAGCTTTGTTTCAGTGCTTTCGCTATAGATCTTCCCTTTCCATGTTACCCCTCGCTTACCGTATTGAGGCAATCCCTCTACCCTTTTCTCCAAATCGGGGACGTCCATCGCTCCGGAAACAATGCCTGGACCCTCGTTCATCCCCCAGATATTCCCGATCTCCATGCTCCACCTTCTTTCAAATTCCTGAGCGGACCATAGGGCTGGTGGTGCCCCACCTATGGTGATTGACCTCACAGCGCTCAGGTCAAACTTATCTACCATCTGGTGCTTTGCTATAGCGTTTACCAGCGCAGGAACAAGAAGAGTGTAGTTTACCTTCTCCTCTATCATTTGTCGCAGCCAAATCACCGGACGAAAGGGATGATGCAAAACAAATGTACCGCCGACTATGAGCCAGGGAATATACGTTGTTCCCACTGAAGCGATGTTAATCAATGGGCCAGCAGTTAGTAGTGTTTCTCCCTTTCTGATCCCCGTTAGCTCTAGTTCTCCAGTACCTTCAATAATCCAGTTATTGTGGCTTAGAGGACATCCCTTGGGCTCGATTTCAGTGCCGTAAGTCCAGCAAATGGTAAAAATGTCGTTAGCATCTATTTTCACCTCATCAAGTTTGCCCGTTATCTCTCCTTTGCCCATTTCTCTCAGTTCTTGTAAGTAAATTATGTGCTTTAAATTGGGGAGTTTTGCCCGCAGTTTTTCGACCATTTCTCCATGTTTAAAATCATGAAATTCCTCGACCGTAATGAACGCTCTGGCTTGAGTTAGCTCACCAACATATCGTAATTCTGATTCTCTCCATTGCATTGGCACAGTAGAGATGAGGGCTCCTGCCCTGGCAATAGCCAAATAAAGCATTGCCAATTCCCAACAATTGGGAAGCTGAACGATAATAATGTCATCCTTCTGAATACCCATTCTTAAGAAACTCTCTGCGGTGGCATCCACTGCCCGGTCCAATTCCCTATACGTAAGCCTCTCCGGCATTAAGCCCACCAATTGCTCCTTGTCAGGAGGATCCACCAGGCAAACTCTATCAGGGTCCTCACTTACATGCTCTTTGAAATAATCGATAAGCGATTTCTTCCCCCAATATCCCTTCGCTGTGTATTCTTCAATTCTTTCTGGTGAATCCAGAATCATTTCATTATCCCCCTTTGGTTTTATCCTAAGGCTTTTGCGCTATCTCTGAGTCTCGCTAATCTTTCTTTCAGCACTGCCTGGCCGTCAGGCTTCCTCTACTCAGTTGGGCAGCTGGCAAGGACTAGCCAGGCTAAAATTTCCTTGACACCCTTATAAGCATCATAGCTACTGGTGCTGAGCGAGCTATCGACAAACGCATCAAGATCAGGAACGGCAAACAGACAATTGGTAACACGGTGGCCATGACCAGTCAGCCCCAGCACCACTGCCAATACGCTGGCCGAACCTACCCGCTCCGATACATCTCTAAGGCTCTTTGCGGGTACTTGTCGTTAGTGACTAACCGCCATATCACCAGTCTTTCCCTCCCCCATTCCTCATTAGCCGACGATTGTAGAAAAGGCTAGGGTGAATGTCAACCCTCCCCAGCTGCATTAGCAACAAATCTCCCTTTTGATCTCCCACCCACTGATTACAAAGGGAAACCTAATGGAGGAGAAGTCAACATGAGTGGAAACGCTTTGTTTTTGCGAAATTTTAGGAGGAAAGTTGGCAAAATTAGAAGAGGATTCACTCTCTGAAAACGCCGTGTCATTCGGAGCCCTTCGTCTCCTTCCACTCAAAGCTTGAATCACCTTCTCCCACAGACAACCTTATCCTCACCGCCGGAGCAAATTGCACCGCTGCTCGGAACCGAGGGAAAGTGTGGAAGGCTACTTCCAATACCAGCCTTGCCGGACGAAGTGAAGAAGTGCGGTTATATAAATCAGTTATATTATAATGGAGCGGATGAGCATGAATGGCGCGGCAACCAAAAGGGCTGCCTTATTTGTTGCTTCATTAGCCTCTTTCCTCACTCCCTTCATGGGTTCTTCCGTCAACATTGCGCTTCCATCAATAGGGCAGGAATTTGGGATGAATGCGGTTCTATTAAGCTGGGTCGCTACCTCATACCTTCTAGCTGCGGCAGTGTTTCTCGTCCCCTTTGGAAGGATAGCAGATATGCACGGAAGGAAGAGGATTTTTACATTCGGCATAGTGCTCTATACTCTCTCTTCTCTTCTTTGTGCCACTTCCACCTCTGCCACTTTGCTTATTTCGTTCAGGGTTTTACAGGGAATCGGAGGAGCAATGATATATGGCACCGGGGTAGCGATTCTAACCTCGGTATTTCCTGTGGGTGAGAGGGGCAAGGCTCTGGGAATAAATGTTGCTGTCACCTATTCAGGCCTTTCACTGGGGCCGCTTTTAGGTGGATTGTTAACACAGCATTTTGGCTGGACAAGCATTTTCCTTGCTAATGTACCTCTTGGCTTGATAATAATCGCCCTTGTTTTCTGGAAACTGAAGGGGGAGTGGGCCGAGGCGAAAGGAGAAAAGTTTGATTTTGGCGGCTCGTTAATCTACAGCCTCATGCTAGTAGCCATAATGTACGGTTTTTCTGTGCTGCCGGCGATGTTGGGTAGATGCCTGGTTGCAGCTGGTGCCTTAGGGATTCTAGCATTTGTCAAATGGGAAATGAAGGCAGCAAGTCCTGTTCTGGATATGAATTTGTTCAGAAACAACAGGGTATTCACCTTTTCTAACCTGGCAGCGTTGATTAACTATAGCGCAACGTTTGCAGTGGCCTTCTTCCTAAGCCTTTACTTACAGTATGTCAGGGGGCTCAGCCCTCAAGAGGCAGGCTTGATTCTGGTATCCCAGCCCGTCGTAATGGCTATTTTTTCACCCTTTGCTGGCAGGCTTTCAGATAGAATCGAGCCCAGAATAGTTGCCTCGATCGGCATGGCGTCGACAGCCATCGGGCTTTTTCTTTTCACCTTTCTGAGCCACAACACAACATTGCCCGTTATCATCGCTAACCTGGTCCTTCTTGGTTTCGGCTTTGCTCTCTTTTCATCCCCCAATACAAATGCAGTCATGAGTTCTGTTGGAAAGAGGTCTTACGGAGTAGCTTCAGGCACACTTGGAACGATGCGGCTGATTGGACAGACACTCAGTATGGGAATTGCTATGCTGATAGTTGGCATGTACATGGGTAGCGTCCAGATTACGCCCGAATGCTACCCGCTTTTCTTGAGAAGCGAGCAAATAGCCTTCCTGATTTTTGCTATCCTTTGTTTTGCCGGCATATTCGCATCGCTTGTGAGAGGGAAAGTACGATGAAGACACCTTACGCAACCCGATGAACCTTGACAAGGTTAGTGCTACCAGATATACCCGTTGGAATGCCAGCGGTGATAACCACAAGCTCGCCCTTTCTGGCAATACCCGTTTCCAGCGCTAATTGTGCACCTCTTTGAAACATAGCATCCACATTCCCTGGCCTAGCAACAACATATGGCTCGATGCCCCAGCTAAGAGCAAGCTTCCTCGCCACATCAGGATTGTGGGTAACAGCCAGGATGGGCGCCTTGGGGCGATACTTGGATACCCGCAGTGCCGTGCTTCCCGAACTTGTATAAGCTACAATACATGCTGCCCGGATTTGTTGCGCTATATGACATGCTGCATAACTTATAGCATCGTCCGTTTGCGGCACAACCTGCTCGCCCTTCTCCACCAGCATGCGTTTATACCGCAGCGCTTTCTCACTTTCAACAGCAATATTTGCCATCATCCTGGCAGTTTCTACAGGATACCTGCCGGCAGCTGTCTCATCTGACAACATGACTGCATCTACACCGTCAAAGATAGCGTTAGCGACATCACTCACCTCAGCCCGAGTAGGTCGCACCATGCCTACCATAGATTCCAGCATCTGGGTGGCTACAATCACAGGCTTACCAACCTGGTTGCATTTACGTATGATCTCCTTCTGCACTATTGGCACTTTTTTCAAAGGTATCTCTACCCCGAGGTCACCACGGGCTACCATTATGCCGTCGGCTTCAGCGATAATCCTATCGATGTCATTCACTCCTTCATGCTTCTCAATTTTGGCGATAAGTGGAATACTGGCTCCTTTTTCATACAAGAACTGCCTTGCTCTGACTACATCGGCTGCGGAGCGAACAAAGGAAATGCCGATGAAATCCACGCCCTGCTCCAATCCAAAGGCGAGGAGCTTCAGGTCCTGGCTGGTAATAGAAGGCACATTGAGCTTGACTCCCGGTACATTTATGCCCCTATTCGCGGTGAGCACACCACCAACAACTACTCTACATCTCACTTCACCATCTGTGGTAGATATCACCCTTACCTGGATAGCTCCTTCATTTAGAAAGATGGTGTTACCAACCCTAATATCACTGAGAAACTGTGGGAAGCTTACCGATATTTTCTGTTCATCGCCTGAGACTTTCTCACTGGTAAGAGAAAACTGATCGCCCTCCTTCAGATACACCTCTTTTTCGCTTAGTGGACCTGTCCTCAGCTTTATGCCAGGCAAGTCCAGCAGAATAGCCACTGGCATACCCAGTCTGGCCGAAACGGCGCGGACAGTTCTGATGACTTCAGTATGCTCTTCTTCAGTACCATACGAGGCATTGATGCGGGCCACGTCCATGCCAGCCCGGACCAGCCTTTCTATCATCCTGCTCGACCTGCTCACCGGGCCGATTGTGCAGATTACCTTAGTTTTTCTGAGCATTCTGTACCTTGATATCATTGACCAACATTATTACGGCATTTCCTGGGCTCAGTCGACCTGGACATCATGCATGAACTGAGCTGTTTCCTCGGGTAAAGCGGTAGTGATGGAGATACCAGACCCGATCTCGAATCCCGCCGCTTCAGTGAGCCGGGGAATGATTCTCAGATGCCACAGGTAATACTCGTTGCTTTCCTCGCCCGTGAGGGCAGAGTCTATGACATAGTTGAAATCAGGATTATTAAGCCCCCGATACAGCTTGAGCAGAGTTATCCGTAGAACATAAGCCAGTTCCTTCAGCTCTTCCGCAGAAACATCACAAAAGCATGCTTGTTGCATTTTAGGCAGGATCCATGTCTCAAAGGGCTCGTGGGAAGCAAAGGGATGGAACACCACAAATCTTTCGGTCTCCGTCACTATTCTCTCACCTGCTTCAAGTTCGCGGACCGCCAGGTCAGAATAAAGACATCGGCCAGTATCATCATAATAGCGAACAGCCACTTCGTGTCGCATCCTGATATGTTTCGGTACTACCGGGACGGCTATCAATTGCGAATGAGGATGCTCCAGTGAAGTCCCCGCCGCTAGTCCATAGTTCTTGAATATGATAATCAATTTAACGAACGGCAGGCGGCTGAGTGCCTTATACCTTTCTTGATAGGCACGCAGGACATCCATTACCTCAGTATCTTCCATCAAAGCAAGTGCTTTGTTGTGTACCGGCGTTTCCACAATCACTTCGTGAACCCCAACACTATTCATGCCCAAAAAGAAACCTTTCTCCTCACTTCTCGTGGTATCGCCCTGTGGCGTGAGGGCAGGAAACTTATTGGCAAATGCTCTTACCCGCCACCGCTGAGTCTTTTCATCCCGGTATGACAGTGTCTCGGGTACCGCCATGGCCTCATTCCCGGCGCAAAAGGGGCATGAAGATAAAAAGGACGGGATCTCAGGTCTAGCCTTTGCATGCACAAAATCGCTGGGCCTTTTCGACCTCTCCCGGGCTATGATAACCCATTCTTTTGTCGTAGGATCCTGTCTTATCTGCGACATATTCCTATCTATTTCTACGGCCCCGCTGCGGCTGCTATAATCCCAGGTCCTCTCCAACGATGATCACCGTTATTCTATCCTTCTCGTATTGGTGCTCAATGGTAACAACAGCATTGCAGAATCTCAGGGAGTCGCGGCAATCAACGCATTTCCCCGTCTCAGCGCACGGGAGGGGAAGACCCAGATGTCTGGCATGAATGGGCGCCACATAATCCTTGATTCTCCGCCTCGCTACTTCCGTATCAGGAACAACCTTATTTATTCCAGCGACAACGATTACCTTAGAGGGACCAAAGATTAAGGCCGCCACCCGACTGCCGATGCCATCAATGTTAACCAGTTTGCCATCCATGGTGACCGCATTGGTACTCATCAGAAAAACATCAGCTAACAGGCTTTCCTTCCGCAGGTTATACTTTTGTTCTCCAGTAAGCTGCGGTTTATGACGATCAATCAAATGGTAATTTCCCGCCCGCAGCACGTCTTTAACCCCAATTTGGTCCAAAGATAGCGAGCCTCCATAACCTACTTTGCTTCCTGGTGGAATCAGGCTGAGCACCCTCTCCCTGGCTTCTTCCCCGGTTTTGACATAGAAGGCCATCATATTATTCTTCTCCAGGGACTCGATTACCTCCCGGGCCAGCGTTTCTTTATACCACTCTTTGATCTCAGTTACGTTATCCATTTCTCACCTTCAGCTCTCTTTACCAACTCAAACATCGTTGTCATGAATCAAGGAATGTCTCCACCAGGGTCAGATTCATGGCATAAGGTATAATAACCACATCCCACCCCCGAATCCAGTATATCATGTGGTCCTCCACTGGCTTAATTGGCAGCCAGTATCCCTAAAAACCCCAATAGTATCAGGTTCACAGGCTATTGTCTCCCTCCATGAGGTTGCTGAGGGAATATCCAAGGGCGATTGAGCCCAGAACTGTGAGCGCCGTCAGTATTACCACATATTCCCATCCGAAGTAGGCGATCATGACAGGCAATAGAAACGGCTTGACAGCCCTATTGTATAGAAATATCCCAATCGGGGAATTTCCTGCTCCCTTTTCCCTCAGGTCCTTGAGCAAGGGATACCAGACATAGATGGGCCCCGTCGAGACGATTCCTGCTGCCGCTGGCAATAGGATGCCCTTAATACCAGCCCCTTTACCAAGAAATCTTGCAATCTGCGTTGGCTTTAGCAAGAGATTTAAAAATATCATGAGTACGAAGACCAGGCCCAGGGGCATGAGCATATTGAGAAAAATGTTACCGCTACTCTTAAGAGCCAAAGAGGTCTTATCTGGCATCACAACAAAGAGAACACCGTAAATTACCACCATTGCGGCTGGGAAAAGAATCATGCGTGTTGCAGGCCTTATATTCTTAGATTTAGAACTATCTGTGTTCAAGAAACTCAACTCCCGATAAGATTCAGAATTAGCACTGTAATAATGGCAATCGGTATAGCTAGAATAAATGAGAGGCCGTTTCTCAGCAAGGCAAATCTTCTGCCCAGGGCTGCTATCTCAGCGGGCATCTGCACCAGGCCTACGGTTACCCATGTAATAATGAAAGCGGTAACAGCAAACAGGCTGATGCCATATTTCAATAACTCTCCCCCGATGACATAGCTATTAATAGGGCTCCCGGAAAGGATGCTCCCGAAGCACGCTCCCCAGAGGGTGTCCAGTGCCACATTGCCAGAGAAGATGGATGCCAGAAACTGTTTCGAAACGAACGCGTTGAACAAGCCTATGAGCAGCACAACTCCCAGCAGCATGGGTAGCAGAGCAATAAATTGTCTGGCAGAACTTCCAGTTGCCTGAACTAAGGCACTCTTGTCAACCTTAATCCCTCTTGACTTGGGTCCAGTGCCAGCCCGCATTTCCGCTTCCAGTTCACCCTTTTTGTATTTCTCCACCATTTCCCCTACTGTACCACTCAGGTCAGTCAGGACCTCTATCCCATTGGCCTTAAGGTGATTATAGGCAGCAGGGCTACAGTAACCGGTCAGAACTGTTTTGATATCTTTGCTAATGGCAAGCACAACAGCCTGCATACCAGCGCCCCGTTGACCTGAAGCACCGGGGTTTGGCACAGCTTCAAACTCCCCGCTCTCTAGATCAACGATGACTAAATATTGAGAAGTGCCGAACTTGTCCCCCACCTTGGCATTCAAATTCGAACCATCGGATGATATTGCTATCTTCACGGGCTACCTCCTTAAATGGTTTGACACGCATGCTATTGTATATTATAGGTTAACTGCAGCATGCTTCCAATAATACAGTACACAGGTGCTCCCAATACTAAATCCCAGCAGTGAACCGGCGGATGCCCAGATAGATGACGGTGGCAACCGAAGTTCTAAAACAAGCCCTGATAATTACGCTATTTGTCTTCGTCATGATGGTGCTTGTAGACTACATCAACGTCATGACCAGAGGACGCCTTTCTCTCAGCGTTCGAGGTGGTCGATGGCGACAGTATTTTCTAGCATCATTTCTTGGGGCAACCCCGGGATGTCTCGGCGCCTTCCTTAATGTTTCCTTTTACGTTCATGGTCTACTCTCTTTCGGCGCTATTGCTGCTGGGATGATTGCCTTCACGCTGTTCAAAATAGCATTCAGGAGATAGACAGGGTTTATATAGCAACATAAGTTCTGAAGTGGCGAGGAAATACCATGTGCTTCCTCTTACCGGCAGCTTTCAACAAAGCGATGTATTGTTTCTTCAGCCATGTTGACATGCCATACTCTTCCTGCTACTTTTCCTTTGGGATCCGGTGACAGTCTCTGGAGCACCAAAATTGAAACCCGAAATCGATGTGATTATCGTCGGCTGTGGCCCGGCAGGAGCGACGCTAGCATACGAACTGGCCAGCAAGGGAATCAAAGTGCTAGTGCTTGAGAAAACCAAATTCCCGCGGTACAAATGCTGCGCCGGTGGTCTCACAATCAAAGCTGCCCATCTCCTCGGAGAAGACCTGCATGGACTGGTGGACAATGCTATTTCGAACGTTACCATAGCTCTTTCTGGCAGGAATCCATATCACGGTTATTCCAGCGAGCCGATTATGTATACTGTTACCCGCGAGAAATTCGACCTTGCCCTAATGAAAAGAGCAGAAAAGGCTGGCGTTGACCTCCTCCAGGATAGAGAAGTACGCAGCATTGCTTTTAATAGAGAGGGTGTAGATGTTTCTACAGTAGAGGGAAATCTGCGATGCAAAATCATAGCTGAGGCGGATGGAGCGAGAAGCGTAGTAGCTCGGGCAGCAGGAGCAGATGTCAATAAACAGCGCCTGATAGCGATAGAGACGGAGGTGCTCGTGGATAGGAACGAGTTGGCAAGGTGGAAGTCCCATGTGGCAATTGATATTGGACGAATTCCTGCTGGCTATGGCTGGGTCTTCCCAAAGGCTAGCCATCTCTCAATCGGAATGGGATGTCTTGCTGACGAGGCAAAGAACTTGAAGCATTTTTTCCTGGAGTTTCTGCAGTCTTTGCAGCTAGGCCACTATACTATTGACAGATGGACCGCAGACATTCTGCCGATGTGCACTGGTTCACAGACTCTTGCCCATGGCAAGACAATACTGCTCGGAGATGCTGCTGCTCTTGCCGATCCACTAACCGGGGAGGGCCTGCACAATGCAATTTTCAGTGCTCAACTTGCCGCGCCACCGATTCAGAAATTTCTAAATGGAGATGAACAGGCACTGGAAGAGTACAGCCGCTGTGTAGAAGAAAAGATACTATCCGATATGAGAATAGCCTACACATTCTCCAATGTATTGGCTCATCTTCCATTGAAACTTTTCGGGCTTCTCGACCGAGATGAAAGGGTGTGGAAGGCTGGCTGTCGTCTGCTGACAGGGGAAACTAATTACCAGACAATCGCAAAGGAGCTAGGTAGTCTGGGAGGCTTACCCCGCTTTTTGAACCTCAAGGGGCAGCTGAGGCTCTAAACAGGTTATGTCAGGTAATAAGGAATCTGGGCTATGCTTTTTATCCCCGGAACGCTAATTGCCATATTGACATTCCCAGGTGTCATAGTCCATGAGGCAGGACACAGGCTTTTCTGCAGCCTCGCTGGTGTTCATGTCTATAAGACCTGCTACTTTAGACTGGGCAATCCTGCTGGATATGTTATTCACGGCCCGGTACACAGTTATGGGGCTGGTTTTCTAATCTGTGTGGCTCCGTTTATCGTTAACACGGCTATCGCCCTCCTCATATTTTCCATTGCGGTAAATGTTTCTTCCACTGCGGTCGCTTTCCCATTGTACTGGTTGGGTATATCCATAGGGATGCATGCATTCCCCAGTAGTGGAGATGCCGATAACTTGTGGCGTTACTCGAAAGCGGCCTGGAGGCACAATCCTCTGGCTGTTTTGGGTTTCCCGGCTGTTATCTTAATAAAGATAGCTGCCGTGCTCAGTATTATCTGGTTTAACCTGTTCTATGCTATTGCTCTACTGCTTCCGTTTGTGGTTTAACGTGCTAAATAACAATAGCTTGTGACCAACCTCCGTGCCAGGTATAGGAATTAGTTTCGCTATTGAGCTGATCGCCAGCATCACTGTCGAGGGTTGTTTGCATATTAGCATACACGGCGGGCATTCCCCCAGTAACAAAGTGACGTAATCCCTGTCTGGCGTTTTGACTGCTGAGGTACTTCAACTAGAGCTTAACAATAGTTACTCCATCACCGCCCTCTCCCTTCTCACCGGGACGAAAGGATTTGATTAGAGAGTGAGAAGCCAGAAGTTCTCTGACGATATTGCGCACGGTGCCAGTGCCGAACCCATGAATGATACACACCTCGCTCAGATTAGCCAGACTGGCATCGTTGAGGTAATTATTGAGCAGCCATTCTATTTCCTCGGCTCGTTTTCCTCGCAGGTCAAGTTCAACTGAAACTGGACGCCCACGCAACTGCTTCTTCACTGGAATAAATTTTGGAGTGGTGCTGCCACGCGGCGACGCCACCTTTTCTACGGCATCGAGCCCGAGCCTGAGCCTGGTCAGCCCGGCCTGTACTTCAATCTGTCGCGTTTTCGGTGATACTGAGAGCACCGTTGCTTGCAAATCCATTTCTTTCAACTGAACCGTATCACCAACAGAGATGCTGCTCTCATCTATTACCTCTTCATCCGTCTTTACATCTACCTTCGGCTGCCAGATTTCACTCTTCAGTTGCTCCGGCACGGCAGCCATCGCCTTTCTGGCTTGCTCGAGAGCAAGCTCCGATTTCTCCTTCCGTAATTCGGACGCAGCGCGGCGAATTTCCTTTTGTAACCTGGCAGCTTCACGAGTAACTTTATCCCGAGCCTGTTGGATGATCTCTCGTTCTTCCGTTTTTAGCAGTCGCAGCTCGGCCTTTAATTCCGTGTTACGTTGTTCCGCTTCATTTCTCTGCCCTTCTAAGTCACGGCGGGTGGTCTCAACTGCTTGTTTTCCGCCAATCAAATCGGCGAGCATGGTTTCCATTTCCTGAGCGCCTTTCGATAACATGCCTCTGGCGTCGTCGATAATCTTGATGGGTAAGCCCAGACGAGAGGCAGTAGCCAGGGCATTACTCCCGCCGGGGACGCCCATAGTCAGATGATAGGTCGGTGCCAGTGTAACAGGGTCGAAGTCAAGCGAAGCGTTTTGCAGCCCTAGGGTTGTGTGTGCGAACGCCTTGAGGTCACTGAAGTGTGTGGTAGCTACGGTCATCGTTCCTCGCGATAACAAGTGGTGTAAAATAGAGCGAGCTAAGGCAGACCCTTCGGCAGGGTCGGTGCTCGTACCCAACTCATCAAGAAGCACCAGACTCCTTTCCGTAACCCCGTTGATGATGCGTATAATGTTCCCTATGTGCCAGCTAAATGAGGAAAGTGTTTGCTCGATGCTCTGCTCGTCACCGATATCAGCGAATATCCCATCAAAGACCGGGATGCGACTTTCCGCTGCAGCAGGGATAGGGATGCCAGCCTGGGTCATCAAGCTGAGAAGTCCAATCGTCTTAAGTGCCACCGTCTTGCCACCGGTATTAGGTCCGGTAATTACAAGGATAGAGAAATCGCGCCCTATCTCCACAGAAAGTGGCACTGCTTTTCCCATAAGTAAGGGGTGCCTGGCTTCGACGAGTGTGATTATGTCAACTTGTTCATCCGCGGGTATTTCCCTGTTTCCGCTGAAAGTAGTGAGGATGGGTTCAGTAGCCCTGGCCTCAATGGCATACCTTGCCTTGGCCAGCGCCAGGTCCAACTCGGCAACCAGAGCTATGCTGTGACACAGCTCTGCCTCGTGTATCCCCACTGCAGCACTGAGGTTTTTAAGAATCCTCTCTATTTCACGCTCTTCTTCCATCACAAGCTCTCGAAGTGTGTTCCCCTGCTCTACAGCCGCCCATGGTTCAATAAATAGGGTGGATCCAGTACTGGACACGCTGTGAACAATACCTTTTATTTCTCTGCGAAATTCAACCTTTATTGGAATAACATATCTTCCCTCTCGCTCGGTGATAATGGGCTCCTGGATTATCCTGCGCCTCCTGGGCGACCTTATTATCGCTTCCAGACTCTGTAGCAACTGCTGGCGCACCTCTTTCCACTGGTGCCTGACTGCAGCCAGCGTAGGCGAGGCAGAATCCAGCAATTCCCCGCTTGGTGCGACGCACTTGGCAATATCTTTCTCGAGCTGGCGGAGTTCCACAATGCCGTCGGCGATATTCCACAGCAACGGTAGTTTTTCTGACAACTTTCCCACAATGCTGCGCAACTGGCACAAAGCAGCTACAGTTTGTCGGATTTCTATGAGAGTTCGTGGCTCAAGGATTTTGCCCTGTGCTGCCAGCGCTACTGCCTGTCGAATATCGAAAACTGTTCCAATAGAAAAGTCAGGCTCCAGTGAAAGAAGACGACGCGCCTCAGCCGACTGTCTCAGCAGTAAGGAAATCTGTTCGTAATCCGAAAGTGGTTGAATATCAAGAGCTAGTTCGTGGCTGGCCGAAAACGCAGTAAATCCAGCCAGTATTTCCCTGATGCGAGGGAATTCGAGTATTTCCAGGCTCTTATCATCCACAACAGCAACCTCTGTTTGTCACACAGATTATAGCATGATGCGAGGAGAGCACCAGAGGTTCTCCCTGCTGAATTTCCCTGGCATGAGCGGAAACGCTTTGTTTTTGCGAAATTTTAAGGGGAAAGTTGGCAAGATTGGAAGAAGGGTGACCCTCCGAAAGCGATTTGAAACTCGCTCTCCTGGCTGCCCCTTGATTTAGCCGGGAGGAGTCGCCTGACAGCATTGACCATTTCAATAATGAAGGTTACGATACGAGTAACTCTGAATATCTGGTGGTCCAATCATTATGAAGAAGCCGCAAAACAATTATGCCTTTATCGATGGACAAAACCTTAATCTGGCTATTCAGCATTTGGGCTGGAAGTTAGACTTCAAGAAGTTCAGAGTTTATTTAAGTGAGAAATATGGTGTTGGCACAGCATACTACTTCATCGGTTTTGTTGAAGGAAATAGTGATCTGTACACTTCGCTCCAGTCCTGTGGCTATGTATTGATATTTAAACCCACCCTCAGAGATAAAGAAGGTAAGGTTAAGGGTAATTGTGATGCCGACCTGGTCTTGCAGGCAATGATCGACCTGAGTGAGTATCAACAAGCGGTAATTGTAACCGGCGATGGTGATTTTTACTCACTGGTTAACTATCTGCGTAAGATGGAGAAGTTGCGATGTGTTTTGGTCCCGAATATGTATGAATACTCTAGTTTATTGAAAAAAACGGCTAAGAATTACCTTGCGTTTATGAATGATTTAAGAGGGAAACTGGAGTATAAAAGAAAAGAACCCCATAAGGACGGAACCTTATAGGGGGCTTTTCGTAACGATTCTGATTATAATAATAGCGAGTATCCTTTCTATTGTCAAGTGGGCGTGCTGGCTGACCACACAGGCAGTACTCGTTCATACGATTGGTAACAGTTTAACTTCCTACCTGTCACTGTGAGCTCTCTGTCTCCTGTCATTCTGACTTCTCTGTCTCCTGTCATTCTGACTTCTCTGTCTCCTGTCACTGTGAGCTCTCTGTCTCCTGTCATTGCGAGCCTGCCATCCTGCCCCTGCGAAAGCAGGGGGTGGCAATCCCACATAAGTCTCCTCTCCCTTGACGGGAGAGGATTAAGGTGAGGGTGAAATTCCCCCTCCCTCTAACTCCCTCCCGCCAGGAGAGGGAGAACCCCGAGGAAAACCAAAAGGCAAAATGACAGAGCAAAAATGAAAAAATGTAGTGCGAGGCTTTAGCCTCGTGCACGACCCTGAAGGGTCGCACTACAAAGCTGAAGGCTGAAGGCAGTTAGCTAATGGCTGCAGGCTACTAACAAGAAAGCAAAAATCAAAATGAGGAAGGTTTTTACATTTTAATTTGTCATTTTGATTTTTTATCTTTGATCTTTAATATTGCTCGGGATTTAGTGCTTTGAGTTTAGGATTTCCCCGTCGGCTGGGCTAACCCACACGTCCTGACGTTCTGTAATCCAGGCAGTGCCGGTAAGCGTCAATATATGTTCCGGAATCTCTGGAAGATATCTATATCCCGTGTGAAACCGTTTAAATCCTCGGAAGGAGCCACTCGTCAACATCGCTGAAATACCTCTTTTTTCCGCCCTGAAACGATTCCGGCTCGTTGAAGATTTCATGATAGAAACCTTCGTAGACTATGAGCTTCTTATCTTCTTCCTTAACTTTATTATAGAAATCTACGGTGGCGTCCGGGTCTACCAGGCTATCTTCGCTCCCCTGCAGGAATAAGCACGGAACGTTTAATTCATGAGCATGGTCATGCAGCCAGATTATATTCTTGCCGGCTTCAAATGCGAATCTTACCTTCATGGCTTCATGACAGACTAAAGGGTCGTCTGCATAGGCTTTGGTATTATCTTCATCATGATTTAGATACTTTGGATCTATTGGCTCCGCTCCTGGCGTGGCCATATCGGGCGTTTCCTTTGCCAGTGTAGCTATCGAGGGAATTACGTCCCTCAGCACGGCGAGCGGCATCTCCTTTTGACCTACAGCGGGACCAGAAACGAACAGCGCATCTATATCCTGTGGATGAACAAGAGCATACTTCAGGGCTATTTCGCCACCTAAACTGTGTCCCAGCATAAAATATTTGTTTTTCCCTTCTTTTTCTTTAACCACGCCGATGAACTTATGTAAGTCCGCAACGAAGTAGTCGAAGTCCTCCACGTTCCACCTTGGCCCTGCAGACCTCCCATGCCCTCTATGGTCGATGGCATAACAACTTATGCCGTGCTGGCAGAAATGCCTGGCAACGTGATCGTATCTATCCGTATGCTCACCAAATCCGTGTACTATTATTAAAATCGCTCTGGGGTTTTCCACCTTCCAGTATTGGTAGTAAAGGCTGGCATTTTCGCGACCTGTGAGAGAATCATGCTCTCTTGCTATTTCCCTTGATTCTGCCATTTCTCTACCTCCTGATTTATCAATGTCAATTTATACTACTCCCGCAAATGAACAAAAGTAAACCGTTTTTCGGTTTTTGCCGGTATCCACTTTTGGCTTTGCTCCGGGCTTGGAACGAGTTAAGACTGAGCGCTAGCTCACGCTCAAAGTGAGCATCCATGGTTTGTCTGCTTTTCGGAAGAGGATTTGGCCCTTTCATGAATGGCAGAGTTAGCATCCTGAGGGACTATTATCCTGAGCGGATACCTGAACTTCCGCTTCTCGATAATCGCTTTGTCTTACCATTGGGGCTTTATCCTCTGCTCGAGGAGAAATTTGGCTGATTCCTCACCACGCCCTTTATATCCCACAAGGTCAAGGTAGAGTTGCACATCGCAGGCGACCTCCAGCCCTCCAATCTTTCTGCTTCCATAAAAGACACCGTCATCATAGGGTTCCAGTATACTGAAGTTTGGTCCTGAGGAGACTTCCTTCAACCCGACCGATTTTGCTAGCTCTGGAATCCCTTCGCTCACATATGCAAATCCCCTGGTGTAGCGGGCAAAAGGTGCCACCAGGGCAGCACCGGAAAAAAGAGTCAGAACATAAGGAACTTCTCTCTCCTGACAATATCCTGCAAGCCTTTGCTCTATCTCCTTGGGCTCCTCAAAGCCAAAGTAGTCATACATCCTATTTCTTCGGAAGGAATAATTATCTGCCCACTTGTCTAGAAGCTCCTCCGGGCGCTTGAGAAGGATATACTTACTTTCCTCACGGGCATACTCCAGCTCTAAAAGGCGTTCTTTGATTTTGAAAGCCAGACCAAGGCTCACATTGGCTTCCTGTGCTAACTTCTGTACCTGCCAGGACCGCCTGGGATTGGCAAGCATCACCCTGAGAACACGGCTTGACTTGGGGGTGAAGAGGGAGCGGAGTCGTCGCCTTTCGACAGTTGGATTGGGGTAGTTTTTTTGTTCAATGTATACCTGGTCGAAGTTCAGGAAGCAATTTCCCGCCAGGTCTATATAGCCCACGCCGTTTTCCTTACAAAGGCGAGCTGTATCATTGCTGATGTAAGGTGCTGCTACCACCCCATAAGCGTCCTCAGTCCGAGCCAGGTATTCCCTCAGTTGTTGTATAGCATACCGTACCTGCCGTGGTTCCCCTACGGACTTTGCCTCTACGATGATTTTCCAGGGCCGATTTCCTGCTATAACCTCAAATAGCAAATCGGGGCGGGCATCTTCCAAAGACATTTGCTCGATAGGCTGTCCCGCATCAAGTAAGGGGACATCACTCAAAAGCCTCTCAAGCCTTTCTCGAATTCTATCTACAACCTCTGATTCCCTCATGCTGTTTCACCTATCAGGTCATTTTCACCGTTTGTTGAAACTATACATATTAGTGAAACTCTTGTCAAGGTTCTCCCCCGCGACTAGCGAATAGAGGAGTTTATCATTGCGGCTCTCTGTCCCTTGTCATTCTGACTTCTCTGTCTCCTGTCATTGCGAGCCCTTCGCTTCCCCTGTCATTGCCAGCCTTTTTTTATTGTCATTGCGAGCCTGCCATCCTGCCCCTGCGAAAGCAGGGGGTGGCAATCCCAGCAGGGCATCAGATTGCTTCGGCAGTAACGTGCCTCGCAATGACAGGAGAGGGCGTCCCTCACAACGACAAAAGGTCATTGCCAGCCTTTTTTCTATTGTCATTGCGAGCTCTCTGTCTCTTGTCATTCTGACTTCTCTGTCTCCTGTCACTGTGAGCTCTCTGTCTCTTGTCATTGCGAGCCCGCCATCCTGCCCCTGCGAAAGCAGGGGGTGGCAATCTCACCTTAATCCTCTCCCTTGACGGGAGAGGATTAAGGTGAGGGTGAAATCCCCCCTCCCTCTAACTCCCTCCCGCCAGGGGAGGGAGAACCCCGAGGAAAATCAAAACGCAAAATGACAGAGCAAAGATGAAAAATGTAGTGCGAGGCTTTAGCCTCGTGCACGACCCTGAAGGGTCGCACTACAAAATTAATATGAAGGCTGATGGCTAAAGGCTGAAGGCTGATGGCTGAAGGCTGATAGCTGATAGCACAGCACTATTGTTAGCCAGCGAATGAGAGGTGTACAATGAATGCGATACTTGACGTAGAATAGCCAGGATGTGCATATGGCTCATCGGCTTGTTGCGCCAGAGCTAAATATAGGAGTATGTTTAGAAATGTAGTTGCCCAATTTATTGGGCAAATGCGCCTGATGAATCAGGCAACTACAGAAATTTGGGGGTGAAACATCTTTAATATGCTTAAAAACGAACGCAAAATCAAAATTAAACAGCTCTATAGAAATTGGAGGTAAGTGTGGTGAAACGCAGCCATATTATTTTACTGGGAGTTTTTCTACTGGGAGCGATACTGATATCAGGATGTAACGCAGAGCAGGATGCGGCACAAGCGCAGAATGGCGACATTGTTGAGGTGGATTATACCGGAACACTGGAAAACGGCACCGTATTTGATACATCAGTGGGAGGTGAACCTCTGGAGTTTACTCTGGGTCAAGGTCAAATGATTCCCGGGTTTGAACAGGCTGTCCTGGGGATGAAAATCGGGGAAATGAAAACCGTTACCATTCCAGCGGATGAGGCCTACGGCCAATACAGTGATGACATGGTACAGGTAATAAATCGAGACGAGCTTCCGGCGGACCTGGACCCGTATGTTGGTCAGCAGTTGCAGGGGCCTGGACCAGGTGGTGGAATAAGCATAGGCACTGTAACCAATGTCACTGACACGACGATAACAATAGATTTTAACCACTTTCTTGCGGGGAAAGACCTGACCTTTGAAATTGAGCTTGTGAGCATACAATAAATTACCTTTCCTCTTTATCAAGTGGTCAGCGTGCAGCAATAAGCAACATCGTGCTGGAGTGAACCCTTGTCCGTGCGGAACGTAATGACAACTTTGGAGAAGGAAGTAGTTCTGACAGGAAGATAGTTAAAATCCTGAGCCTGCCCTGAATTTGGACTGCCAAAATAACTCAACCCCTACGACCGGCTATAAAGAGAAGGTAATCGCAGCGCTGGGCTATTCCGGAGTAGACAATACGATGAGATGTTTGATCCGATCAGCCTGACAAAATTCGGCCAGGCAGGCTTGACAGTCAATGGCCTTGCTACGTAAAGTGTGCAATAGCTGAACGGCGGAGTAACTCAGAAAACAACTCGTGTTGACTGGGTGATGTCCGCACCGTTTTATATTCGAAGGGCGAAAAGTAGTAATGCAACTCAAGCTAACTTTCCTGGGCGCGGCCCGGAGTGTAACGGGCTCCCGTTATTTATTGGATACGGGCAGTACGAGAATCCTGGTAGATTGTGGGCTGTTTCAGGAAAGGGAATTTAGATCTAGAAACTGGGAGCCGTTTGCAATACCACCTCGTAGTATAGATGCCATACTACTGACTCATGCTCACCTCGACCACTGTGGGTTGTTGCCGAAACTGGTTCGTGAAGGCTTCCAGGGCAGTATTTACTGTACACGTGCCACCTCCGAGATCGCTAAAATAATGCTGCTGGACGCCGGGAGATTGCAGCAGGAAGATGCCGAATTCAAGATGAAAAGGCACCAGCGTGAGGGGAGGAGAGGACCTTACCCTGAAATTCCACTCTATACTGCTGAAGATGCTGAGGCTTCGTTTCCGCTTTTTTCACGTCCGGTAAAATATGAAGAACCGGTTAGAATTAGTGATGGACTTGAAGCTAGTTTCCACGATGCCGGGCATGTATTAGGTTCATCGATGATAAAGATTACAGCGAGGCAAGCTGGAGAGGAAAGGACCATTCTCTTCTCCGGGGATGTCGGTAGATGGAACATACCGATATTGCGAAACCCGTCCTTGTTCAGCGAGGCAGACTATGTGATAGTGGAATCCACCTATGGGGACAGACTACACGGGGACCAAGAAGATGTAGCTGGTAGTCTAGCTGAAATCATAAACTCAACATGTAGTGCTGGTGGAAATGTAGCTATCCCTAGCTTTGCCCTCGAGCGAGCCCAGGAAGTACTATACCATCTTAATCAACTGCTGATTAGTGACCGAATACCTCACTTGCTTGTATTTCTCAATAGCCCAATGGCAATAAACATCACCGAGGTATTTGAGGCCCACCCGGAACTATATGACCGGGAAATGACCAGCCTGATAGAGCGTAAAAAGTCACCCTTTGATTTTCCTAGTCTTAAGATGGTCAATACGGTAGACGACTCAAAAGCAATTAATCGTATTCTGGGAACGGCCATAATAATAGCCGGATCAGGGATGTGCACCGGAGGTCGAATAAAGCACCATCTTGTGGCAAATATCTCCCGCCCGGAGAGCACCATCCTATTTGTTGGGTACCAGGCAAGGGGTACCCTGGGGAGGCAGATTGTTGATGGTGCCAGGGAGGTACGAATACTAGGGCAGGTTCACCCCGTTCAAGCAAGAATAGCCCAGTTAACCGGTTTATCAGCACACGCTGATAGGGATGAGCTTATGAGGTGGCTCTCTGCCCTTGAAAAAGCACCCAAACAGCTATTTGTTACCCATGGCGAGCTTGAGGTAGCTAATCGCTTTTCCAATTACGTAGCGGATAAAATGCGTTGGAAGGTGTCAGTACCCGCATATCGGGAGCAAGTTCTTCTGGATTAGCGATGTTTGCTGTACAAATATTGAGCATTCTGCTTACCACGGCGCAGGTAAAGAACCAATACTGGATGCTCCTGCATGACTGAGTGTTTTATATTATAACCTGGGAGGTAAACGATGGCCTATGAGTACGAGATAAATGAACTGGCAAAGGAAGAATCCTGGCGGCTGTTCCGCATAATTGGTGAACTGGTTGAGGGGTTTGACAGGCTTGCCAACGTCATGCCAGCAGTGAGCATATACGGTTCGGCTCGAATTCGGGAGGGTGATGAGCTTTATAAACAGACCGAGGAAATAGCTCGTCGGCTGGGAGAGATGGGCTTTTCCATTATAACCGGGGGTGGCCCTGGGGTGATGGAGGCAGCTAATAAGGGTGCCATGGAAGCTGGCGTCACCTCGGTCGGCCTTAATATCCAGCTACCTGAAGAGCAGGGCCCCAACGCCTATGCCACGAAGTCAATAACATTTAATCATTTCTTCGTTCGCAAAACAATGCTGGTCAAGTATGCCTCTGCCTTTATCATAATGCCCGGGGGCTTAGGGACGCTCGATGAGGTGACCGAGTTATTAACACTTATGCAAACCCACAAGGTAAAGCCTTTTCCGGTGGTGCTGTTTGATAGCATGTATTGGAAAGGATTCTTGCACTGGCTTCGCGATTCGGCATTGTCCAGAGGGTTCATTTCCGAGGAGGACCTTGACCTGTTAAGGATTTGTGACCACGTTGACGAAGTAACTGAGGCTGTCCGCAAGTGGCGTGAAAAACATGAGGTTATAGGTAAGAAAGCAGTAAGTACCTGAGCCTTGAATATAATTCTTCCGAATCGCTTAATTGCACATCATGACAAACCGTTACTCCATTGCACAAAATGGCTTTTTGTGCAGTCCAAGCGAATGTATGCTCTTGCCTTGTTAGAGACTTCTGGAGAAGCAGCTTCGGCCTTGACTGGATTCAGAGCGCCCTTTTCGAAGTGTGGTGCCTAGCTACGACCTCATCGAGTTTGCTCCAGAGCAAGAAATAGCCGTATACATTATCCCTAGGGCGCCAAACTACGCCGCCTCGGCTAACCTTCAGGGTCCCCAACATGGCCTCATCCTTCTTTACATCAAACTGAATGTCCCTTCCTCCCAATGGGCGTTCAGGCACGTAAAAAGTCACTTTGTGAGCCATCGTCTCATCTCCTTTCACGAATTTCGAAACAGATTCTACCATATGCTTAGCAGGCTCAGCTAGATTTACTGGCAAATGACAGTCACGCCCTATGTAGAATCCATTATCTTTTGTCCGTAGCCGGTGAATGTTCTGACGAAGTGTGCAATGTCAAATGTGATAGGAAGAATCTCTGTGCGTGCGGAATGTAATTACAACTTTGGAGAGGGAAGTGCTTCCAAAACGCACCAATCAGAAGCAGAGCTGTACCTTTCTTGAAGTCAGGTTTCAAGTTGAGCTGCTATTTTCTTTCCGAACTCACTGCATTTAGCAAGCTCCCCTTCCACGATTGGCCCCTTCATTCCTTGAACTTTTATTGATAATCCCGGACTCATTATTTTCAATGTGGGGACCTTTTCATGTATTTGCTTCTCCATCTTTTTCACTGCTTTTTCGAAGTCTCTTCCAAGGTATGTGTCAAAAACCGCGCCCTGTTTCCCCTCTAGACTGAGTTTCCCGAGCTTATCGATGAATTTCCTGATGCTTCTTGTTGCTCGGCCGATATGATTTGGAGAACCCACCAGAATTGTATCAAACCCATCTATCTGGTTTAGGTCTACCTTACTGACTTCGGTGAGGACGGCTTCCATTCCTGAAACTTGATTTATTTGTTCGCCAATCATTTCAGCTACAAGCTTGGTATTTCCATACCTCGATTCATAAATAACAATAGCTTTTGCCATGGAACTAACCCCCCCTTTGCTATTATGTTAGTTACTCAACCGTCATGAATAACTTGCTGACATTGTAAGTAGTTGTGTCGGGGTTATCAACACCCCGGATGCGTGGTGAATCCCTGTCCGTGCGGAATCTAATCACAACTTTGGAGGAGGAGGCAGCATCAGTGGAAGGTTGCGGCTTCCCTGACTAAACGAGGAAGTTTTGAAAGACGCTATGCCTCTTGCAGCCGACAGGCTCCAACAAAACGATGAAGTGTTCAATTAATTGAACTTAGGTATAACTTAATTGAGGTTCCCACGTAAGCTGACTATGAATCAGTCAGCGATCTCAATGTTAAGCAGTTTCCAATCATGTAAAGATTCAAGCAGTTTCAGCATCCACCAGCATTCGAGAAGGGTAGCTTCCCCGGATTTTGACTTGTGGGTCGGAACCCAAGCCGCCATTGCTCGAAATACCTCTTGGAATAATTTCTCGGGTGTCCATACCTTTATTCCTTCTAGTTTTATCTCTTTATGGTCCATGAGTTTGTTAATCTTGCTTGTGGTTGGCCAGATATCTACGTACACTTTCTCATATTCAACTTGGTCGATCAATCCCATTCGTCTCTTGAATCGATCGACTATCTCTTGCGTTCGTTCACGCGAGAACTTTTTTCTTAGGGATTCGACGTTACGCTTATAATCTCCGGTAAGAGCCCCCACCTCGACATGATAAATTTGTAAAATTCTTCCTTCCTCACCAGTCTCACTAATTTTCGCCCCCACAACATCGGCCTCCTTTCTGCCGCCCCCACTGCCTACGCCGACCGGTACACCGACTTCAGTTAAGTATCCCAACAACTGAAGCCATTCGGAAATCAACTCCTCACTCCAATTTCGCGGAATAGGCATTTGTACCTCCTTTTTCCATATTAGCGCTAAACGGCTACTACTATATCGGGCACCGTCGCTGAAGTGCAAGAGGGTTATCTCACGCTAAACCCAAGGAGACGATGAGTTGTTAAACGTCTAACCAAGCCTACCTAATTCTTTAGCAAGGTGCGCTCTCATTTCCCTGAAATAGTACCAGTCAGTGCTGATAGCTCTACCCACTCGTCCTTTCACATCAGGAGTTCCCTTAAGCAGAGTCTGCATCTCAGATATATCTATGGCGGGGTCGTAGTTCTTGACTCTGATTAGCTCCCGGCCTTTGGGAACCCAATGTGAGTTTAGGTTCAATTTACCCGGGAACGGTACTCCAAGCACTGCAACGTTAGGCTCACGTTCTCTTTTCAGATTTCTTCTAATCGCGTTCGCTACATCATTACCAACCCCGATTATGATGTCGGGCCGCAGTGTATTGACCTCATACTTGCAGTAGTACTCCCACATATCATCGTAAATATCGAGGGGTGGGTTAGCATCCAATCGCCCACCATTAGTACCTATACGATAGAAGGAGAACTTAACAAAATTTGTTATGACTATTAGGTCATCAATATTCTGGTCTGCATGAAAACGGGTTTTGGGGTAAGAGTTCAAAGTGAGTGCAGCAATGACCTTTAGATGGCCATTGTCATATGGATAAACGTGTACGTGTGGAGTGTCTTGGTCATGATACTGGCGGAGTAAGCCCTTATCCGGGCTGTTGAGCCAGGTCCTAATAAGGTGCTGAGCACGGCCTAGATTTTGGGCCATGGCATATATCAATAGGCGTGGTCTAGCATCATAATAGAACTTGCCAATGTAAGGTACATAGGGACCCAAATATTTACCGTCAGCGTCAACTACATTTTGATAGTGATGCTCCGGATGATATGGTTGGGATAAGTGATGATTTGCCAAGGTATCTATTGCTGATTCCCGATCCAAGAGTGTCTCCAAATTAGATTCGTCTGAGGAAAGTATAGGCCGTATACTTATCCCACTCAAGTTGCAGTATTCGGAGGTGCAGCAAATGGTCGTGAGCCATTCATCAACATTCCGGCTGATTGTTCAGTTATGAATGAGGTTCAAGTCCTCTTGCCTAGGCTGAACTCTCGAAGGACATTCTGCCAGCCAACTACAATCCTGACCATTCGCGATGATAGTCAAGAGCCTCTTTGCTGGGACAGAAAGTTCCGGCTTTAGGCAAGCGTAACCTAGTGCCAGCGAGTTCAGCATAGCTAGTGCCAACCAGTGAAGATGCTGCCAGTACTGTCATTGTATTTGTGTCCACTGCAATTAGCCCCAGGTCGAATAGAATATGTGTGTCTGCTCTAAGGAGAAGTCCGTTTGATGGATGGTTTGTTTCCGGCCCCCTGTATGGCAAAATATGTACGCCCTCTAGCGCTTCCTCCACATCGCAACCGGTGATCGCACATTTTGCTCCATACGCCTCGAGCAACTTCTGTCGAAAAGCGGGCTGCCCTCTTCGCCTTACGATGGAGGCGAGAGCCTTTTCCCTTGCGTCAATGATGCTGTCTGGACTAAACGCTCCAGCAAGCTCCATCGCTTTTTCCTGAATGGCAGCCAAAGCTCTCAAATCCTGCGGGGATTCTAGCCCCCTGGCAGATCCGTTGGCTGCAAAGCCTTCGATCAGAAAGTAACCTTCATAATGCCCGACAACGACTGCGGCGCCGAAGATTTGGTAACGGGATATAGGCGTCTCGCTGATCTGCTTCATTACTCCAATTGGAACTTTATCCCACATACAGGAAACCAGGCTTCGATTCGCATAGTCAGCATCCCGAGACCGGGGGTTGCTCGCCTCCTGAGCATAAATCAACGACCATGTTCCGTCGGAACGCATTTGAACCTCTTTATCGGCATATCTGCTTCTAAGACTCCGTCTTATGCTCAAGCAATACTTCGTCCACCTAGGTTTATATATACCTTGAGCTTTACTTGCGAGAAGTGTCCCGTCCGACAGTGGTTTGGGCCACGTTTGCTGTGTTCCCTTATTCCTGAAAAACCAGGTCAGGGCGGTACGATGCCTTTCTGGGAGTTGCGCAATGAGTTCGTGAAAATTCTTCATGGCATATTCGTTTGACTGTGCCTACGAGAGCATCCCCAATAAGAGCACATGGAAGCTAAAGGGCACGCGTCGTACTCTGGATTGGTTGGATGACAATAGATAGCAGCAATATCTATGAGACCGAGATTAAACTCCCTGCAAGCTGTCCGTGGCAAAATAGACTCGGCCACCTGCAATAGCTTGAGGTCTGAGTATGCTGGCCCTTTAGAATCTATATCCAAAACTCTTCGGATGACTCTGCCGCTTGCCTCGTCTACCATTGGGTAGGACTCACCAAAGCCAAGACATAGAATGGCACGAGCACTATATATTCCCAGCCCTGGCAAGGCAATCAGCGCATCCAGGTCATTTGGCACCTTGCCCTCGTAGGTTTCAACCAGTATGCGCGCTGTCTGTATGAGGCGGTCAGCGCGTTTCATCAATCCCAGTGGTTTGAACCAACTGCGTAGGTAGCCAGCGTTGGCTTTGGCAAGTGCATAAGCAGTTGGGTACTTGCGTGTCAACTCCAAATACGCTTCAACTAGCCTTGTTGCTTGTGTCCGACGTAGCAAACATTCTGCGAGAAGTATATGAAAGGGGTCTGATGTTTGACGCCAAGGGAAGTCCCTTCCATTACCCGCAAACCAACTCAAGACAGCGGCTCTTAGCTCTCTCAATTGGGCCTCTGTATGTACCCCTGGGCATCCGCGCCTTTGCATCAAAGATGTGGTCACCCTCATCACCACTCTCTGCGGCTACCTGCCAACTCAAGTGGAGCAGCTGGCCATGAGTCCAGCCACTCGTCCAGTTCCCAGAGATCAAGGCGAGGGGCTGTCGAGAGATCAATCTTGTATCGTGTTTCTGAGACGCCTGGCGGCTCAGGTATCCGAAAGTGAGGGGCATCCGTTGATCGAAACCAAGCAAGGCTCCTCTCAGCCTCAGCAGGATCAAAAACAGGTCCTATCTCTAATGGGTCTTCCATCCCGGCACTACGCACAGCTCTTTCAAGTTTGAGAAAGTGTGGTGAGTTCAACAGCGCCTCTCGGCACTCATCAATCGCGTTTCTTAGACTTAGCCCTGAGTCCTCCTTCCTGACCAGCAGTGAAGCAATGAGTATCTCCTCGCCTTCCTGTGCGTAGATTTGACGATGAGAGAAGTGATGAATACGTTCTGTTCCCAGAGTTGTCTTGACTTCAACACGGTGATTCGGTGTGGAGAAGTCAAACCGCCGCGTTGTCTCGCTATGCCAAAATGGTGCCCAGAACTGAAATCCTCGAACACGGCTCATAATAAAGAGTTCTCCCCAGAGACCTAATCGCTCATGTTCCAAGTCTTTCGCTGGATTGACTGTGAACAGTCTCAACATTGAGCGGAAGAAGGTAGTTAGGCTGTCTGCCACAACAGGCTGGCCCTCGTGGCGAGCCAAAAAAGCCTCTATAAGCACTAGGAACGTATCAACATCAGGGCTTAGTACAGACTCGCAGCAGAGCGAGTTGAAAAGACCCCGACTGACAGGTCCCTCTCGTTCCGCAAGGTCATACTGCTGGCTGAACCGCAGGGACACGTGCGCTGTACGGAGGGAGGGCTCGTGGCATATGTCGCCTGCTCGAACGAAAAGACAAGGACTACAAGCCGTATCTACGCCAATGTAGACGTCCTCCCAACTTGGTACCAGCGTCACAGTGAACATATGTCCTGAAGGGTTCTCCTTCAGATACTGATAGAGTTCAGCGACTGTCATTGGCCATCATCTCTAATCACATAGTGTAGATCATAGCGTGGGTCATTAGGCGGTATATAGAGTGCTAGAGCAGTGCTCTCAATCGGTCCTGTTCGGCCGCTTGCGCGTAGCCGGACTAGGTGAACCTGCAACTGCACCCTGTTTTCGTGAATCTCTCTATCTCCAGGGTAGAAGTCAGGATCAGTCGGCTGCTTGCCTGGCGTTCTACCTTGCATTAGGTTGACAATACGCCCTCCCTCGTGGGAACGATTTCTGAACTCGCCTTTGCTCATTAGTAATACGTCTATTGTGGACAAGCAACCACCGAGAAGTAGGCGTGCTAGATACTCGATGTTGTATGCATTCTCCCAATCGGTACCATCTGTGTTAAGATGAGCTAGAAGGTCGGAGATCACCATCTCAGTTCTGCAGTTGCGAACCATTGTGTGCTCGGTACTGCCATACCTATGTGACTCTCCCGAATGGTGCTGGAAGAAATCGTTTACCACACGGATGTTATGCACTGCAGTATCTCGATTTGTTGCGACGAGATTCTGGATATCCCACCCTCCACTACGAAATTGCCTGTAGTTGGCAACGTTTGTCCGGGTCGGCCGAAGTCCTATACTCATATCGAGCCGAAGCATTCTGGGCCAGTCTCTTATGGATAGACCTTGTCTCTCGTTGCGTCTAAGCGCATCCCAGAAGTCATCCTCGTGCCTAAGCAGTTCTGTGTAGTCCTCGCGCAGTTGCGGTGTTAGGAAGATCCTACACAGGTCAAGGTAGTCCTCCTTGTAGCCAAACCACCGAGTTCGCTGCTCCATGGTGTCAGCGTTAGTCTCGTTTCGTGCTCTGCGGGTGATGTAGGTCACAGCGAGCCCCTCAATGGTTACACCCCGACCGAGCATATTTCCCCCGATAAGTATGTTGTTCCTCAGCCGAAACGGGGTGCTTATCGGGTCTCTGCCAAGAGGCAAACTGTTAACCATCCATACCTCAACAAGCCAGATCTCTTGGCGTAGCCGCTCACGTACATCGTCCCAGGCCGGTGCGTTCCGCACAGTTGTGTAGAGGTCATCGTATGCCTGCCTAGCTAGGGTAAGCACCTCAGCAGCCGAGGGATCGGATGGGGGCAGCGTGAGGGCCTCTCTCCACAAATCAATCAGGCTTCTAACTGCCCGCTGAAGACACTGATGGTCGGTCACGCGGTTGCTGTTGTGTATTAGCATTGAGTGCCACGCTGTCTCGTCCGTCAGGTGCCTGATTGCGGCACCAACAAGGAAGGTGACGATAGCGAGCTTGAGCCCTTCTGGCACACTAGTCACTAGCTCACCCTCGCTAGCGGGCACTGATCGGATATAGCGATCTCGATTGGGGCCGAAGAAGACTGAGCCACCACAGTAGCCATCAGCAGGATCAACCAGTACGCCAAAGTTTGGGGAGAGGCCATCGATTCCGTCTATCAGGAGGTTCGCCTGAGGAGTGGCGGTGTACGCCACGTAAGCGTGGAGAGGGAGCGCATCACGAAGGCGAAGGATGCTATTGTAGACGGCAGACCTGCCTCCTCTTCGAAACTGTGTGTTAAGGGAAGCCTCATCACCTTCATCATCTATGATGAGAGTTGCGTAGTCTCGAAGATCTGGAGAGGAGAGAAGCATTCTAACATTATTAATCCGAGTCCTGTGTTTAAGCACGACGATCAGTGCGTGTCCTCTGCCGTATAGCACACTTCGTACCACATCCATCTCCTGTGGCAGGGGATTCTTGAATACGGTAATGTTCTGTCTTACAGTTCCGAGATCACGTCGAAGTCTGTCGTAGTTCTGTTCCAAGAGAGGGTTCTTTGTGCCTACAAGAACAACAGTGATTCGATACCTATTATCAACCGAAAGGGCGATAAGTGCAGTGTACGACAGCGTTTTGCCACTCTGGACTTTTCCTAATGCAAGACCCGTGACTCGCTCATGCGGGCCCGATGGATCAGGACATCGTGATAGGATACGAGTTGCTGTGTCCAGAACTTGCCACCACTCATCAGAGCCTAGTTCCTCCTCGTACCGGGAGGCCAACTGCTGTACCTTTTCACCACCAATATAAACCTCCCAGTGTCTTGTCGGTGGCTCAACAGGATCCAAACCTATAACACTATTCGCCATACTCTGCCTCTATCTCAGATGCGTATCTTAATACCCGGTTCATATAGTTTCGGAAGTCTCCTGGGGAAACAAACCCATCCCCTGTGATTTGTCGAGCCAGTCGCTCAGCTAATGCTAGCGCAAGGACGAACTTCTGGAGAAGCTCTAGGAACCCTCTCTGGTCCAGATAAGGCGCGAAGGCTGGGTGATTCATGTTAAGGAAGATATGAATTTCGTTGTCCTGTGGATATGTCACATTCATCCAGTGGGCATCACTAAGCTGGTCCTGCCAGTGTAAGCGAAAGACCCAGGTCTCTCCACCAACATTTAGTCTATAGGTAATAGGCCCCTCGCTAACGGCGTGTAGCTTCTCAGCGTCGCTGCGCTCCTCTTCCTGTGTCTTTGGTGGCTCGGGAAGGAGCACTTCCTGCGTGATTGCAGTTGAGAAGCGCTCGTCAGCAAACATCTGCCTCGTTCTCTCCGAGGCCAGTTCCATATCTGAGCGGCTAACTCGGCGACCTGGCTGACGAAGCCCCTCTGCTTTATCCATGTGGTCCTGAGACGCCCTCTTGAGTTTCTCGATAAACGCGTCCTCCAGACCTCCTGACCAGTCAAAGGCATCTTTCGCCTGCGTTACTGGCCATTCGTCCAGATGAAGCTCTCCTACAAGTCGCTGCGAACGAAATGTGTTGCCTTGGCCGAATATCTCCACAGGCTTGTACCCCTCACCAGGTCCGCCAACAATCACTCTTCCACGGCGAAACAGCGCAAACCCTGCGTCTCGCTGGTTGCCAGGCAGCCGTACGCCGACCCAGCCCTTTACCGGAAGAGACCTCCCCAGAGGCTCCCAGTGCACCTCAAAGTCTATATCCTTCTGCCATCTTGTCTTCGTGCCCTCAAAATCCTCTTCAAGAATCGGTGGCTCACCGAACGCTATTGGCTGTCCATTCCATATTATCTCGACCTCACTCGTTCGGAGGTCTTGGCGATACATGCTTCCGAGTTGGTCGCGGACGCGTCCAGGCGTCCGACCACGAATCGGCTTATATAGCCCCTCAATCGTAATGACAGTGAAGTGCGTCTCTGGACGAGTATGTCGCTCCTGCACCACGATGTTTTCAGTATGCTTCTCAACCAGATCAGGGACGTGCACCGTCACCGTGAACTCCCTATCGGAGCCAAGTCGTGTTGTGTGAATTGTCCAGGTCGCGCCAAACCAGCAGGCGGCTGTTTTCAAACCCATGCCATACTCACACCGTCCATGTGGGGTTGGTGGAGGCTTGTCAAGGACTACAGCCCGAGTAAGCTCCTCCATGTTCATACCGTTTGCATTATCAGCAATCGTGAGAGTATTCTTTTCATTATCATAGGAGATCTTCACACGAAGGTGGCCTTGATTACCCTGCCGTTCGTATGCAGCTAGCAGTCCCTCTCTGTGGTCGTAGTAGTTCTGGGTCGAGTTGTCAACAAACTCGGCAACGGCATACCATGGTCTGTAGCTGAGCCGCCTATAGGTTGCATACACGCTGGCGGCTGGGCGTATATTTATAGTCGCATGTGGCTTAGTCTTAGTCTGTACCATTCTATCCCATAGCTAATTAGTGCACCCAAGTTTTGAAACCATATGTTAAACTACATAGTTGCGGATCCGAGTTACTGGCGCTAGCAACTCAAGCAGCCTACCAGTTCTCTCAAATAGGGCCTCTGCTACCCGCCTAGCGACTTCCGTATTAATGGCATTACCCACCGCTTCATATATCTTAGCTGGGCTATCTGGTAGCCACTGGAGTTCTTCCATGCTCTGAAGTCGCATGCACTCCGTGGGCGTCATGTAGCGTCTCTCCCAGGTGATAATAGGTATCTGAGTTGCAGTCATAGCTACTAGAGAAGGTGCCGTCGTGGGGCGCTTCACCCGAACGCCAGATGCCCTAAGCTGTATCACATACTTATCCAGACGCCGAATCTTCTCACCCTGGCAGTTCCACTCAAGCTTCTGGAGGCTGGAGGGGAACTCCATGATCTTCGGCATCCATTTATCGATCCAGGCTTTGTGGCTTTGGTAAAACTCTCGATTTTTCCTGATAAACTGGACTTTCCAGTTGGGGAAGCGAGCCTGCTCAACTCTTGCATGAGAAGGGAGAAGCTTGAAAATCTCCTCCTTGTTCTTCGCGCTACTTAGTAGGTGTCCGTGGGAGCCACGATAATGTCGTAGCTCTTCAGTCGGCAGTGCACTGGGCGTAGTCTCCTCGTATGGGTAGGTTGCTCCAAACTCCATAGACCATAGCGGGTGAGGAATCCTCTCATCCTTTGGGACTAGGTTTAGGAACTCCTGCCAAACCTGGAGACATCGCTTAACCTGCTCGGGGAGCATACGAGCCTCTGTAGGGCGACGATCGAGCACGGTATGAATTGACATTTGGGTGTCAGCTAGCACAGGCTGAGGCCAGCCAAAGTGATCGAGTGTGTGAGTGCTCCCTACAATGTAGATTCTCTCCCGAATCTGGGGAATTCCAAAGTGATGTGGTGACAGCTTATTCAGCTTTACATCGTAGCCTTCTCTTTGCAGAAGCCATTTAATTTTGTCCCAGGTCTTGCCTTCATCATGATTCTGAAGGTTCGGTACGTTCTCAAGTATCAGATATAGGGGTTTATGATAGCGGATAATGCGAAGCATGTCTTCGTACAGGTCTCCTAGTTCCGGATCTGTAAGCCCTTCCTGTCTCCCTGCCTTTGAAAATGGTTGGCAAGGGAAGCCAGCGCAGAGGATATCATGTGGCGGGATATCAGCAGCGCTCACATCACGAATGTCGCCTGCTGCTCTCATGCCGAAGTTCTTCTCATATATATCCCTAAGTATTTCGTCAATCTCACAGGCAAACACGCAGGTATGGCCCAGCTTTCGCAGGGCGACATGAAAGCCGCCGAGACCAGCAAACAAATCGACGAACCTCATCCTAGCTCCGTCCCGGGTTTTGCTGTGAGAGACGCCATGTGACTGATCTGATATTTTATCTCTTCCGTTAGTTCACCCAGCGCGAGGCGGAACACTGTTTGACCCTCGTGCAAGGTGTCGAGTATTGTGTCGTTGTCTCGATACACGTAGATGCTATGTCCATCTGAAACAAGTACCAGTTCGTCTAGAGCATGCTGTCCATTCAGTAGTTTGCGTAGAAAAGCCAGGCTCCTGCGTATGCTTTGAACGGAAATTCCTCCATTTAATATCCCCTTGACAATTTTCAGTTGAAAGAGGTCTTGTTGAGAATAGAGTCGGCGACTACCTTGTCCTTTAGCTCTCAGAATACTGGGGTGAGCGAGGTCTGTCTTGTCCCAATACTGTAGTTGTCTGACGGATAGTCCAGTTATCTTTGAAGTTTCGGCTGAAGTAAAGATTTCTTGACTCATACCGATTGCACACTCGCTCGGTCGTCTTGTCATTTATAATACACAATTGGCAAAATTTGTCAATAGCTTCCGCTAAGGCAGGGAATATAGAGACTGTCTCCTATGTTTGTGGAATCAGAACGATATTCGTATGCTAATTGACAATCCCGAAAAGACATACGCCTTTCTGCGATTGACATTGTGCATTCGGTGTATAGTAGGTTACTATCTCAAGCTTTCAGTATCAATTTGCTTCCCACTGCACGAAATAGTGTATTGTTCAATAGCCCGAGTTACCATATCCAGTTTCATAGCCATTATCGCGGGTGCTATAATCTCGATGAAAATAGCGGATTGTTCGGCGCGCCGAAATCGCGAACCTCAGTTTCCGCCGCTGATGTCAACGACCACATGGAGTTGGGGGACGCCTGGCACTATCAGCCTTCAACATAACCAACGCCGTGGCAAACGGGGCATTCGTCATTCTGGCGAATTCCGGGGACACCATACCAATCAGGCCTACTCCAAATCAGGTATCATGTCCCCAGCATACACCATATATTCTCAATCAGAGCCAATCGCAAGGCAGCACTTCAAACTCTGTTTAAGACTGTGCTACACTTATTGATGACCGGCAGGGTCAGGTCAAGGAATTAAACCCTGCCCAGGAGTGGAA